>Ga0247808_10000045_pt1 | contig 141323 bp, 248 predicted proteins | sample UWRJL089202R1_FD_179914 | JGI IMG/M metagenome (GOLD analysis project Ga0247808, IMG submission 179914) | Plant litter microbial communities from Arlington Agricultural Research Station in Wisconsin, United States - UWRJ-L089-202R-1 | ecosystem: Environmental > Terrestrial > Plant litter >...
TTGGATTGTGATTTTTTTTAGGCTCTAAAGAATCACCTTGCATATTAACCTTTTCGCCTTTTTGGTTTGTCCAACCGCTATAACTTCCATCTGGTAAATAATCTCCCATTTTACTTTTGTTTTAAAATTATAAGTTTTCCTTTGATTAGTTTTGATTCGTAGGATTGCCATTCTTTGTACTGTTCAGAAGTCCAAGAGTTTTCCGAATCTCTTAATATGTTTGGTGTCTTTCCCATAGGATTTTTAAAGTAAATTTCATTAAAACGCAATAGGCTTCGGAAACTTTGCTCACTAGATTCTAATGAAAATGATTTTTCTTCATAATCCCAAAACATTTCTTTTGGATGAAGTTCGCCTCCATACTTATATTCAGGAATATCAATTGATTCTTCGCATTCAATAAAATCGCCTTTAAAAATGTTTGTCTCAGTATCTGTGACTTCTCTTAGAATTTCGAAATTACCCTCTAATTTAGTCCAAGCGAGCCATTTCCCATCTTGGAATATACATAACCAGTTAGTATTTGATATTTTGAATTTATTGGCTTCTAAAGGCACTTCATTCGCAATAAGATTTGTTGGGGTTAGGGTTTTCATAGTTTAATTATTTTAGTGAAATACTTTTGCTCTTTCTTCAATAATTTCATCATACCTTCCTTTATATTTCACATAATAAGAGCCTGTTCTTTTGTCGATATAAGTTACTTCAGCTTGTACTGTTCTTGCCGAACTTGTACTGTCGTATTGATATGCAATTATATCTCCTACTTTCATTTCGTTACTATTATATTCTTTTTTTACAATAGGATTTTCTTTTTCTAAATTTGCATAATATTCTCCTTCCTGTTCTTTTTGATATTTGTAACTTTCACTTGTATGTCTTTCAGAACAAATATCACACATTCCTGCAGTACAAGTGTCGCAAATTGATTCTTCCAATTCTTCGTTGTTTTCCATAATTAATTATTTGTTAGTTATTCTGTTGCTGATTTAATTAACGAGAAAGTCCGTTACGTTTCATTACTTTATCAAAAGCCTTTATCCCTATTTCAGCTTCCGCATCAGCTGATAAATCACCCTCATTATCAACATCAGCACAACCAACCATCGCTTCAGCTGTATCAATAATACTTATAATTGCCAAAAGTTCTTTTTCGGTAACTTTTAATTGATAATATTTTGTTGCCATTCTAAACTTCTTTAATAATAGTTACATTTTTATTTTCCAATTTCTCCAATTGATTCTTAAGCTGGATTAACTTCTTTTCTTTGCGTTGTTCAGCGTTTTTTATTGCTTCTGATTCTGTTTCAAACCATTCGCCAACATGAAAATAATTATTCCATGATGTTGATTCACAAACTATATTTGTTCCAGTTTCTTTAACTTCCATCAACAAAATACCTCTTGTCAATGCGTACTTGGTTACGTAGACTTTCATAAATTAATCAGTATAGGCGATGAATTCAAACCTTCCTGTTTTAGTGTCAAGTCTTTGAAATCTTCCTCCAAATGTTCCATCAATTTCTTTTCTTAATTGAGAAATTTCCATTGAAATTGGAAAAACGCCATACTTAATCATAGAAAAATGCGTATGACTTTTAGAACGATAATCAAATTTTTCAACTAGGTGTTTACTTTGATATAGGTTTTCAAATTCTTTTGCCAAAATCTGAATTTTTTCGTTCTCTTTTCTATAAAATTCAGCTTGACCAGAATTAACGAAATGCTCATTATCTATTCTAATTGATTCCTGTTGTTCCTCATTTCCATCCCAGTCACATTCTGGACAATATTCTCTTGATGTTTCGCAATAAGAACATGGCGGATTTATGTAGCAACTGCAACAACCATCTGAATCATGTTCTTGAATAATTCCTTTGCAGTTATCTCTATTGCAAATGTCTCCTTTTGAATATCCTTCTTCCATAAATACTATTTTTTAGATTTTAAAGACTCCCCTATCTTTAGCCCAAAATCCTGAATAAAGCTTTGGATCAAAATCATTAGATTTAAGGTAATCTCTATATTGTTTTTCTAGTTTTAAATTTTCTTTTAGCTCTTCAAAGTATAAATCTACTTTTTCTTCTTTTGTTCTTACTGTTTCTTTTATTTCAATTTCTTTTTCGGGCTTATATCCTACGATTTGATACTCCGTGTCTTTGAACAGTTCTCTATAGTTCCACACTTCTTGGATTATATAACAGTAGTAATCTTCTGTTGATTCTTTTAGGTCTGTTCCTTCTATTGTATAATTGTTTCCTGCTTCTAGAGATTTTATCTTTAATCCTTTTGTCAGTTTTTCTTTTAGGTATATTCTGTTGTTAAATCTTGATGGTTGTACTGTTTTCATTTAGAAAGTTTAATAATGTTTGTTTTAATCCTCTTTTTCTTTTAGCTATTATGATAAGCTGTTCTATGTTTAACTTTTCTAGCTGTTTTTTTGTAGGCGGATTTTGAAGCCATCCTGTTGAAATACCTTCACCGTTTGTAAAATTTATCATTTTAATTATTCTTTTTACGGCGATTTTTAAATAAGTTGTAGATAATAACAGGGATTCCACAAAATAAAGCTATCAATCCCATTTCTATTAAGCCTCTTCTTGCTAATTGGTAGTGGGGGATATAGAAGTCTGAACCTTTAGCTCGTCTTGCAAAGTTCCCTCCGCAGAAACCATTTTCTATTCTTTTTACCAAGAAAGCTTCCTCTGCCAAACTTTCAGTCAAAGGATTAGTTCCTAAAAAGATATTTCTTGAAGAATACTCAGGAAATTGGTACACATCAAAACCTAAAATTGGGAACATATAAACTTCTCCAACTTTTATATCTCTCCTTAAGAACCACTGTTTTTGACTATCTGTGAATAATTTCATATCTTATTTTGTTTCTACAAATATACTAATGTTTATCTGATATTAAAGTTAAGACTTAGTTAAAATAAAAAAGACAGCTATTATACTGTCTCATTTTGATAATTTCGCCGATAAAAAGATTAGAAACAGTAGAATAACAACAGCTAAAACACTAAACAATCCTAAAACTAAAGGAATCCAAATAGGACTAAATACCCAAAGCCAAGTAATTTCAGTCCCTGTTAGTTTTAACAAAATAAATACGATGAACAAAGTCACAATAAATTCTAGGAACTTTCTTAACATCTTCTAAATAATTTAAGTTTCTTTTTTATACTCTTTTTCCCGCCCGAAATCTCTGAAATCCTTTCTTCACATTGCTCCCTCGAACCAAATACTTCTATCTTGCCTGTGAAAGGTTCAGTTAAAACTTCTGATAAGATATGAATTCCAAACCAATACTCATCTATCCTGATAAAATAATTCAAGCCTTGTTCTACTATTGTGTGTTTAGTCTTTTTCATACCAGTCCAATTAATAAACAGCTCATCCCTATAAGGAACATGCCACAAAAACATCTACCCCAAATACCCTCCTCTGTATATTTATTCCAAGTCACTAAAACATAACCCCAATATAAAGCATTTAAAAGTATCAGTAAAATTATAATAAAGTCTTTCATTCTTCTATATGATTTCCAATTAATTTACAAACCCACACATTTTCCAATTCATACATCCCGCAAGTTATAAAGGCATCGTTTTGTGTTTCAAACAGTTTTATCTCATCTTCGTCATTTCTAAAATAACCCATATCTCTTAGGTCTATGATTACATATTTATTTTTCATACTTCCAAAGCTTTTAATATTACTGCTTCTAGAGCGTCTTCATAAGTACTATATTTACCGTTTTCTCCCGCCTCAGATAACTCAGGAATTTCCGCACACCTCTTTGCTGTTAAATCGTACCCTGAAAAGTTCCACTCCCTTAAAATGTTTATGTCTATAACAAAGTGAATACTGCAATACTCTCTAATAAACTTTTGGATATAAGCCAGCTGTATAAACTTAGGAATGTCCCAAAACATTGCTGTGTAAGGAGCTAACTCTTGTTCTGCCAGCCACTTTTCAAATCCTAACTTAATTAATTTTTCTTTCATAGTAATTCCCCATTAATTACATCATCCACGGAATCTTCTACAGATTCAATAACATTATCTATAACTTTTCCTGTATTCTCAAAATCCCCTTTTAAAGTGTCAGTTACTACGACAATAGGAGATATAGCCACGTTTAAAGCCCCTTTTAAAATGTTTCCAAATAGTCTCATTAGTTTTTTAGTTTTAAAGATTCAAAAGTATTAAAAGTTGAAATTATCACACTGAAAATTAAAAGTATTACTAAAGTCAAATCGTTTTTTAGGAGAGCTAAAACTGTTGCTATTGATATAAGTAGGCTACAAACAGCTAAAATTCTTGAGTTGTATATTTCATTACGTACTTTGAAATTTAAGTAGAACAGTAATATATGCAATCCTATAAAAATAGTTTCCAGAATTATAATCATTTTTTCTTGTTTTTAATTTTGTTATAATCTATTTGTTTTTACTGCCGAAATATTTTAAGTAAATTTTATAATCCTCTGAGATTTTTTCAGCTACCTCTCTTAAGTCTTTTAAAGCCTTTTCTGCACGTTCTTTAGAGTAAGGTGTAGGAATCACTTTTACTTCTCCTGACAGTCTCATTTTGAAGTTTCCTGTGCCGCTTAAACTACTTCCCTTACGACCCAAACCAAAAACCTCTGATTTTGTAACTGTAAAACCTTTCTGCTCTCTTTCATGACAGTATAATGTTGTCTGATTATAGTCCTCTGACTCGTATTTTTCAGGTTTTGATAAATTTAAGGATTTATAATCTCTGATTTCAACATTTTTACCATCATAGCAAGCCCTATCTATAAATCCTTGTGCACAAAAATCTCCACAATCGATAATGACTTCTTCTTCATATACGCAGTTATTAGGATAATCTACCTTACTTAAGAGTATTTCGCAATCTTCTAATGATAGGCAACCTCTATCAGGAGTTTTATTTTTTTCTCCTATGTGCTGGATATACTCACCGCAACTAGATCCAAATTCCGCAAATTCGCCACTTGGTAATTTTATGCCTGAAAAATACTGCACATAATAGTCATTTTGATACTCTAAGTCTTTATAAGAACTGTATTGACTATAGCTAATCTTAGGCTTTCCTTTTAAATGTGGATACAGGCCTTTATCATCTTCAAAAATTCTTGGTAGTTGCATTTATAGTGTTTTAAAAAATTCTGTTACTTCTTCTGTCCTAGCCTCGTTAATTTCTTTTAATTCTTTTTTATTTTGTGCCATCACATCCACCTTTTCAAGATAATGAGCTAAAACTAATTTCAAGACTGTTGGTTTGTCTTTTTTCAGTATTTTCAAAGCTTTCAATTCTTTTTTAACTTCTTCTGTGAACGATTTACTTTGATAAAGTTTTGTCAGTAGTGGCACTTCCTCTACAAAATCTTCCGTTTTATCTACTACATCTGTAATGAAACCTCTTTTGCCTTGTAGGGCGCAAAAAAGTTCGGCTACTGCTTTTACGTCTTTCTTACAATAATCTGAGATTCTTTGAATACCTCCTTCATAATAAACTCTGCTTACATCGGCTCCTGAAATATCATCTTTTGGCGTATCTACACCACTGAGCATGCACATTGCATCTAAAGATAGATTATAGTAATAAGTTCCCTTAGTAATTGTCATAGTATCGTACATGCCCTCTGCAATTACCCACGGTTTAGCTTCTGAATCATTGAACCTGTCAGAAATTATTGTCAAATCAATATTTTCCTCTAAAGATTTTAGACGTATCGTTGGAATATCGAATGAAATAATGTTGTGTCCACAAGGGATAAATCCCGTGGAATTTAAAATATTATAAAACTGTTCTATAACTTCTTTCTGCGAACCCGTCAAAGATTTTAAATAAAGTGTAGTATCCTTGATATAACCTACTGTTATACATACAATCTTGTTAAAAACAGGGTCTAATGCACCATTTAAAATATAATGCTCTTGAACATCATTTGAAGGAGGCAATTTAGAATTTTCTTTATCTCTTAATTTCCACGCATATAAATCATACTCCTTAGAGTTAATGTCCAGGCTGTTATTTCTTCTGACTGTTTCACAATCTAGGAAAAGTAATTTTTCTAAATCTTGTTTTCTTACTCTACTATTCATTTATTTGATTATTGATTAAACATTCTTGATTCCTTAAAAACTTCAAAGAATAGTTCAGAGGCTTCTAGAGCTTCTTTCTCTGACTTAAATAAAAGGCGCGCAGAAGAACTAGAAAGACCATAGCCGTAATTCGCACAGTCCAGACGAAATTCATCTAAGTAGAGCCACAAGTAGTACTTTCTCTCATTTTTGTCTTTAAAATTTGGAATCCAACCCTTATTATAATAAGCTACAATCATACACTCTTTTTGATAAGCTTTTACGTGATTTGGAATACTTTGATACAGCTTATTAAACTCTTCTTCTGTTGTACTGTGATACTCATATACCTTGTCCATAGGACTAAGTTTCTTGGCATCTTCTAAAATTTTACTCAGTTCTTCTACAGTGTAATCAGAACCATTAATGTTAATTGTTTTCATAATAGTTATAATTTATAGTTTTTCTTCGTTACCTTGCCAAGCTTCTCTTTTCTTGCCTTTTTTATTATCGGAACCATCTTTGTTAAGTTCCACACCAAAATAAACACAGCTTGGATATTTTTCTCCAAACCCGACCTTAGATTTAATTGTTTCTACTCTGATTCTTCCAATACGGTCTTGAAATATGTCTCCTACTTTATAAGGGTTGTTTGATAGAGCGTAATCTTTAACCAAAAGTTTTTTCTTATTTTCAAAGTCGGCTTGCAACTCTTGCATTGCTTTGTCATATTCTAATTTTTCCATTTGACAAATATAAAGATTATTTATTTACTAGTTGTTAATAGTTTGCTAAATTTTACAAACAGTCTTTTAATTGATTAATTCTACTTTGTTCTATTATTTTCATCTTTTGCGCCATTTCTACAGTCTTTAAGTGAATTAAATCTAAAATTTCTTTCTTGATTTTTGATATTTCCGCCGATTTTAAAGATTTATTCAAGAATATCTCTCCACAAGAAGCTACTATGGCGTTATCTAAAATCAAAACTGTTCCTCCTGTTTGAGTTTCGATGTAAATATTATCAGTATTCACATAAATTTCTTTGCGGTTTTGATAAGCCTTTAAACAGACCTCTAAAACTGTCTTTGATTCTTCTGTTAGTTTAGTTTTTAAAAACTCCATTTTGTATCTTTAATTTTAATTTCTTCCATATTTCTTTTCTGTCATCCTTTGAATAAATGTTTTTAATAATCTTTTTTGTTAGTAATTTTAGCGCAAATTCCGTATTATGTAAATCATTATCACATTTTACAATTTTATCATTACCTATAAGAAGTCCATTTTTGAATACAAGGCATTGTGTTACTAATGGGAAAGTTTTATTTCTTGCTCGTCCATAGATTCGTCTACCTCTTAAATAGAGTAGTTTGTATCTGACACTTTGGTCATCTACTGTATGCTCTAATTCAAATAGAATATTTTCCATAAATGTTATACTTTATCTCTTTTAATTAATATTTCCGCTTGTTCTTGCGTATTTCTATTATAAAAATAGCCCCCGCCTGTAATAATCCATTCTTCCGTAGAGTCTACGCTAATTGAATTCAAACAAGTGCGCCCTGTCTTTAGGCACTTAAAGGCTATTAATTTTGTCTTAGAGTAGATGTCTTTATCCAATTTTTATTACTTCAAAGGGTTGTCCTGAGTAGAAGATCTTTAGAGAGTTTGCTTTAGCTTGTGCCACTTGTCGGTCTTGAAACTTAAAAGCTTCTGATTCTTCTAATACAAAAACTGTCTGCTTATCTTGCCTTGCGTAGTATTGACTGTTTCTTTTTATGATAAAACTCATCTTTCTATTGTTTTTATTATTGCCGCGGATAAAGGAAAAACTAACAAAATACAGATTATCAGATTTAAAAATTGCAAAGTAACTAAAAAGCAGATTGCAAAAACCAAGTTTATCAAAAATAAAACTGCTAGAAATCTTAATACTAAGTCTTTCATGTTCCTAAATTTAAATTGTTAATTACCAATCCCAAGTAATATAAGTTTTGTTATTTGAATGAGAAATTAAATACCCCTGTTCCTGTAATTGTTTAACTTTAGGGTCATTTTCATTTAATTTATCAATTGACATTCCTGCAAAACCATTATTAGCCTGAACTCTTATTTTTTCCTCTAAAGAAAGTGTTCTATTTCTTTCTCTGTAAATACTTCTTGCTTCCTTTGCATCCATACCCTTAAATTATTTTTGGCGTTTTTAACTGTTGGACTATTTTTTGGTTTACTTTTTCAGGATGTTCCTGCCCAATTTCAAATCGCGGAAAAGATTTAGAACAAAACTCTTTAACTTCCGTCAAACAATCCTCTGTAAGAGATAAACTAACACCACCTACTGTGATATTTGCATAATCATCTGTACCTTTGTCTAAAACAAAATCTATTACTTTACAAGCCTCCCCGTAAGTTAATAACCTGATGTAGTATTGTAGTCTAATCATTTTCTAAATATTTTATGGTTATACCTTTATTCGTGTATTCTAACTCAACTGTATCTTCGTAAGGAATTAAAAGCAGTTCTTGTGTTAAGATGTCTTTTATGTTTTCTAAGCTCAATTCTATTCTAACTCTTTTTTCCGTGCCCATATCAGTTTGGGTTAAAATTAAGTAAATCAAATTCTAGCTTGTAAATACTTCTCAATTGTTCTAAAACGGCGGTTAGAGAAAAACAATACAAATTAATGTCTTTATCGATATACTGCCAATAATTGAAACCGTTTATTTCTATGTTTTGGATCATTTTTGATTTCTTTTGTTGTTAAACTCTATGTGCAATACTCCTTTTGAATCATAGTAGCCTTTTAAAGTGTCAGTTGCCTTTACTTGATTTATTTCTTCGGGCAGATTTATTTTGCCTTTGCCCATATTCCCTATATAAAGACCGCCACAGTAACAAAGGATAATTATAAACAAAATTTTAAAAGTTTCTATGTGTTCGTCTTTCATATTTAGGATATTTGTGCCAACCATTCCCACCAATTACCTACGAAGTATTGGTATTTTCTTTTGGTTGCAAATTTATAGATAGATGCGTTCTTACCTTCCTTTAAAAGGGTGTTTTTAACTGTAATTGCTTGTGATTTAGTTTCAGTTTTCATAATTAAAATTGTTTTTGGTTACTGAAAAAACTGTTATTCCTTAACTTCGGGCGATAATTTTCTGTCAAGCCAAACACTAAACTAAATTCAGGACAGTCTTTAACAATCTTTTTGACCGTTTCTTCTCGGTTCATGCCTTGCAAGATTACTAATTCGTTATCTCCTTTTAGAGTCCCACCGACTAATAAAGTTGCTATGCAAGAATTTCCTGCAAATATGCTGTATTTTGTTGCTGTGTAATTCATAATAAACTGTCTTTTAACTGTTTCTCTTTTAATTCTAATAGTCTCGCCAATTTTATAGCGGTTGTTTCTAGTTCTAAATCTATAAACTCAAATTCTTCTTTGCTGTCCTGTAAAAGATAAAACTCACAATCCGACTCTTCGGTGCCAAACGCCTCGCAATAGATAACCTTATCAAATAAGTCTGTCAAGGGCTTTTTAAATCTCTGCAATCTTTCCAAATTGTTTAGAGCTGATTTAAATTCTTGATTAGTTAGTTTCATCTTTTAAAGTCAGGTACTTCAATAATTAAGAACTCTTCTTTATTTTTGAAGAGTTGAGATGCTGTTTCATAAGCGTTTTCCGCCGTAGAAAAAACTAAAGATTTTCCTCCATAACCGTAAAGAGCTTTCTTTGTTTTTAAATCTACGATAAAATAATTTTTAATTTCTTTCATTTTCAAGAGGTTTTATTTTTGTTAAGTGATACAGAATACCAAAATTAGTTTTAAGTGTCTGTAATCTATTATAATTGGCTTTCTGAGAAGATTATGATCTCCAAGTCTTCTTTGGAATAGCATTCTTTTGTTTCTACTCTGTTTTCAATTTCTTCTTGTTTTAGTTTTTCGCCGAAAAGAAAACCTAAATAACAACCTAAATAAAAAACTGCTACGAAGCCTAAAACTGTCAATACATTTTTCATAACTAGTAAGTTTGTTTGTAGCCATCCTTAACTAGGAAAGCCAAAGTGTTAACAAATAATCTTTTCTTTTTAAACTGTCTTGTCTCTCCGTTATTTAGGTTAATGACGTAGCAGTCTTTATTCTTGCCGTGTGATGTTGTGTATGTTTTCATCTTATGAAGATTTAATCTCTTTTATTAATATTTGCTTGATAACAGCTTGTTGGTGGCAATATTCCTTGAAATTATTGCAAAGCTGTTGTAACTCTTTTATTGAGTGTTCGCCATCGCCTTTATAGTAAGGCATTTCTATCGGAGTATATTGTTCGGGTAATAAAAAGCTGTCTGATTTTATATTCATCCCTAGTTGTGGAAAATCTTTTAGTTTCATAATTTTTCGAAATAAGTGTTAAACTTAAATAATTCTAATATAGCTTTCATCTAATAGTAACTCCTGATAGTTGACAGCAATTTGAAAACCTTGTAAACTATAAACTGTACCTTGTGATTCTGCTTCTGTCATAAATTCTTCATCTGTAAACTCTCTAGCATCCACATCTTCTTTTAGAAAATTTATGTCAACTATATACACTCTTAATTCTTTCATAATCTTATCTTTTTATGGCGTAACTTGCGCCGATTGCTAATTCTTTTAAAATTCTCTTTATTGCTTTCATTATTTTCGCGGGATAAAAATTAAGAAGAAAGTAAAATAGCTTTCAACTGTTTTAAAATATCTAAAGTATTATTATATCTCAATACTTCATTTTTATAAGTCTCAGATAAAGTATTTGAATCTTCTAATAACTTACTACGTTCCTGGTTTTCCTTCTCTAATTTCAAGATAAGGTTTCTAAGCTGTTCTTTCATAACTTAGATAAATTTGATTACTTCAACACACTTCTTTTTTCTGTCTGTGGGGTGGTTTTTTATCAAGTGTACTGTATTATTATGCATTTCAAAAATATTCCCCGAATCAATTAAAAAAGCTCTATACTCAGAGTAACCAAATTCATCCTCTGAATTATACTTTTTATTATGAATTCTCAAGAAACCCCTTCCGCTCATGAAATCCTTATCAATATCAAAACTATTAAAGATACTAACCTGACTTCTCTCAATCTTATTAGCTTTTAGTCCTAAGCCTTTGAGAAGTTGGTTTTCTTTTTTAGATGTTGGATAAAAAGTCTGACTTTGCAGAATTTTATCTTTCCCAATTTTATTTAGTACCCCTCTTATTTGGGATAAATTAGATGCGTTTACAACTGCTTTCATAGTTTTTATGTTTTTAGTTTGGCAAAATTATTAACTATTTGCCGAAGTTTAACTCTTTATACTGATCTCTTAATCTGTCAATCGGTTTCATAATTTTAAATTCTTTTTGTTATTTAAAAAGACAGGCTACTATTATTACAGATAAAGCTGTTGTTTAAAGCTCTATTCTGTGGCTTCAGCTGTCTTATATTTTTGCGCGAAAAGGACTAAACAGAAAATTGACAAATTCTATCATCACTCAAAAGATTATCATAATAGTAGACTGTTATCATAGTTCTACCAACTTCTACTTTATTAACCACATAACGAGGTTTCAAAAATCCATCGTTTAGAGCTATTTCAATTACTTCTTTAATGTTTGTCATAACTTTATTATTTTAGTGCCTTAAAACGGCTGTTAGTAGTCTTAATTTAAGTTTTTGGCTAATGCTTGTGAATAAATCGGCGGGAAAAAGAGTTAAACAACAATAACATTCGTATAATCAAAAGAACAGTTTCTATCATAGAGTAAAGAAGCCAAATCTTTAAAGGTAATATAAACAAAACTGTCAGAACCTTCCTTAAATCTAGTATAGCTGTCTAATACCAGTTCAAATTCATAATCCGTATAGCTATCATAATCCGAAAACTTACAACAGCCCTTATTAATAAGCTCCAAGACTTTTTCTTTTGGTATTTTTATTGTGTCCATATATTACAAGTTTTTAAATGTGTTTATTGGGTATTTATGTCCTTTTTATACAACCCTATGTATACTTTTACTAATTTAATATATCTATATCGTGCTAACTTGGTATAGGTTTGATTTTTAAATTTTTTGCGGTTTTGGTGGTTGGTTGGTGGGGTTTAGGGGGTTGGGTGGGTTTCTCCTCCACTCTTACTTTGTATTTCAAAGTACTTTTATACAATTAAAGAAGCCTTTTAACTCGTTAAATCCGACAAATTGTCTTTTATGTCATTACCTCTATCCTTATTGGGGATTGTTTTGGCTTTTGCAAATACAAATCCGTTGTAAATCTTCTCTGTGAAGGTGTGTTTTGCATTACGTTGCATAGTCTTTTCGCTTATTCCTATCATATTTGACAGTTTTGATGCTCCTTTAGAGTAGAATAGTTCTTTTGTTTGTACGTTTTGCACGATGTAATTCATAATTATAGTCTTTTTTATTCGTTAGATACGACAAAAGTACTAAATCTATTTGATTCTACCTAATTAAAGTTAATTCTTTAAGACTCTTTTAATTCTCTGTAGTGTTACGAGGGTATCTAGTGGTGTATTAATCTTTGTTATTTCTATACTACCTTTTACTACTTCCAATGCTTCTTTTAAAACTGTTTCTAACTCTTCTTCGCGGAAAATACTCTTTTGCAGTTCTGTATGTAGCCTGTCTCTTTCAAATCGTACCGTATCTACTTGATTCTGTAATATGCTTACTATTGATGTTGTATTGTTCATAGCTGTTTTTATTTACTTTGTTTAGTTTTCTTTTTGCGCCCAATTATAAAACTCTAAAACTGCCTCTTTGAAATCTTCTTCGTCCATTAGGTAGGCATAATGTCCTTCACTTAAGGCTGTATTGTTTGAATACTTTTTGAATAGTTCAGCTATTAGAGTGTTAGCCTTATTATTGTTTTCTGTTGTGTTCATGATTTTTTACTGTTTTTATTTTCTCCCCTGAAAATAGATAAACTTTTTTACATGGTAATAAGTTTTACAAATCTCTTTTGCTTCTTTTAGTGTGTCAGCTGTTATTACTTCTATCGTAACTTCTCCCTCTGAACCTATAAATGTTAATTCGTAATCGTTCATACTGTTTTTGTTTTAAGGTTTTTCTTCCGCCGATTACAAATCCCAAAATCTTTGGCTATTTTCTGTCACCTGTCTGTTCCTTCTTATTGCTTCGGTCAAATCTTTATTAACATTTATCTCGCTAAATAGAACTCTTATGGTGTCACCCATATAAAGGACATTTATAAACTCATGCTCTCTTTTACCTGAATATAAACTATCTATATCCTCTTTATAGGGTTCTGAAACTATTAGCACTTCTTTCGGATCATCTCCTAACATATTACCTGCCAGACAATAATCTTCTAGCCCTGTTAAATTCTTAGCATAGCTATTGTCGTTAGGAACGTATTTTTTATTTAAGTAACTCATAGCCTTTATATTTTAGGGCAGTTATCCCAATTGATTAAATATTTGTTACAGTTTATTGTGATTGTTTTTAAGCCTTTTCTTGGCTGTCTTAATCTTGAATCACATATGAGTTTTACCTTTCCTTCTAACTTAAATACTGTTGTTACATAGTTAGAACTGTTTCTTGTTCTTGATGCTGTTAATGTTTTTCATTTTTTAATTCTTTTTTCGCGCGATTTAAAGATTATCTTTTAAAGTGAAAAACGCTTCGGCTAAATTGTTCCAATAGTCTTGGCAGAATTGTTCTTCGTCTTTTATTTTTATGCCCGCGTCTTGAGCATTCTCAATGATTTCATTGTAATAAAATGGCACGCTTAAAACACTTGGCAAACCTTTCAACCACTCCGCAAAAACCTCTTTCAACGGCTGATTACAGTTATTAGCGTGGACGTATTCCGACTTAAAAATATTGAAGCAAGTTTTGATCTTATCATAAAGATAACATTCATTTGAATAGCCGTAAACATCAAAGTCAATATTATCAATGATTGTTTTTTCAAAGTGAGTATAAACTGAAGTTTGCATAATATTATATTTTATCAATTAACATTTCTAAAGTGTTTAAAACTGCAATAAGAGCTAGGATTATTAAAGCTATTATTGATATGATTTCTCTGTTTAGCCAAAACCAATTGTTACGTATTTTTTTGGCAAAGCCTTTATAGATTGTTTTCATTTTTAAACTGTTTTTAAATTCTTTTCTCCCGCGAAATTTACAACCAATATAAAGTTGTTTCTAATGAATCAGTAATGCACCACTCATTAGCATAGTCTTCACTAATCAAACCATCCTTTTGGTAGCGATCTACTTTGTTGTTATACGCTTCACGCCTTGCTGGTCTGTCTGGTACTCCATCACGTTCGTATTGTTTTGCTATTTCGTGTAAATCGTTTAGCTTAAATTCCTGGTCAAATTGTTGCTTTGTCATGATATTAGATTTTAGGTTGTTTCTTTGCCTCTGAATACTCTTTAAAAAATTTAACTCCAAAATATTGCAAGTTTTCATCTTTGCTTAATTTGTCGTAACTTCCTGAATAAACTTTGTTATCAACTGGACTTTTATAATAAACTAGCATAGCTTTTACTTTTTAAATTTATATTCTCTTACGGTTTTACTTTGTTTGTCGGGCGAAGTTGAAACAAGCTTAACCACAACATAACCCGCATAAGTATAGGCACGTGTAACAGTTTCAGAACCTCCTAAACGTCTGAACCACTTAACGGTGTCTTCATTTGTAGTTAATCGGTGTTGCTCTTCTGTTACCTCTTCAACTTCTTTGCTTATTTCTTTGTAGGCGTTTTTTGTGCCTGCTTTTTTCTCTAACTTTGTTTTAGTTTCTATGATTGTGTACATAATACTATTTTTTTGTAATTAATTTAATAGCTTTTTTAATTGCAGTTTCTATGTGGGAATCATTGCATCCGTCTGGATAGCTTTTAAAATCGTAATCGAAATTTAAAATATTTTCGCCTGGATTTTCTACTAACTCGCCATCAACTAAGGAAAATTTTCTTTTTAAAATTCCTTCAGAAATTACTAAACGATTATGTTTTTGTCCTTCTGAAAATTCATTATAAACCATACTATGTAAACGCAAAACGCCTACAGAATCAAGGTCAAAATATTTATGAAAAATAGTTAATACTTTAACTAATACTTCAAATTGGTTAACTGGATATTTCATAATAATAAGTTTTAAATTGTTTAGTGCCGTTTGCTAATTGAATAGCCACAACTATATTGAACGGCTTTTTGTTTTTCTTTTCCCGCATTTCGCCAACAAAAAAGAATTAATAATATATAAAAAATCCCTACTAAATAGGGCGTGATAATTTTCGATAAATTTAATAATAGTTTTTAATTAGAACCTTAACTAACTATGACTTTTCTCGCACCCTGCAATCGCTCGGCTAAATTAATAGTGAGTTTTATATGGTACTTTCATAGCTCCCAATTTCCGCAAAAAAGATAAAACAACCGTTTATATCATCTTAATCACTTATTGTTAAAACCCAGGCAAAGTCTTAGAGAGTTGGTTTAAAGCCTGTCAGTATTTCAAAGGACTGTAATATAATTCTTTTGTAAAGGTAAGCAACTTAAATCTAATAACCTAATTTATTTTGTTAAATTTTTCGGGCGAAAAAAGAAACTAAACAAAGGATAAAAAGAACTGCTTAACTAATACATTACAAAGATAAGGAAGTTAATTGAATAAACAATAACTAAAAGTGTTAAAGTTTATAATTAATTTCAATACCTCAAAAAGAACTTTGTTGACTAACAACATTACAAAGGTCAGCATAAAATAATTAAAATAAAAATAGGATATGAATTATTATTTTTGTATTACGTGCGGGCGCGATCATATTATTAGAAAAGCATTTGATTTGATTTGTTATTTATTAAATCCTGAGCAAAAAGAAAACTAAAAACAGGAGCAACAACTGCTAATAACATAACTAAATAAGAGTAGTAAAACAGTAGCACAAAAGTAACTAAGATAGTAACCAAGGCAAGCACTTTTTTCCAGGTTCAAACTTTTTGGCTTCTAAGGCTCGAAAATAGTTTTGAGATAGCAAGGTAGGGAGTACCAAACAAACAGCCCGTCTTGAACCAGTGGAACCCTAAGGTGGACAGGTGCAATACCACTCTCAATAAATTTTTTATATTAGATACTTGTCTACATCTTCCTGCTCAAATATCCAAGTCTTATTTTTTATTATTGAGTCTATTATGCTTTCACTTACTTCACAAATTTCAGAGAGTTCTGCTATTGTGTGTTTACTTATATTATCCCTTATAAAAGTTGCTTTGTCAAAGTCAGCTTTTGTATGTCTATTCATTTTACAGTTCATACTTAAGGGAATCCATCTACAATTTTCTGGATTGTATCCTTGGTCGTTATCTCTTCTGTCAATGGATAGATGTTCTTTATATCCGTTCTTTAGAGCCCACTTATAAAACTCTTGTGAGTCGTCTAACCACTCTTTATAAATATCTATACCTCTAGATCCGTAATTTTTATAATCCTTGCAGTTTTGATTATAACATCTATTCTTCATGGCATGGAAAATTCTTTTGAGCCTTGAGTTTTTTATATTATTATTTTTCTTTTTACCCGCGGATTTAGCACAACAGCTCGAATAGAATTCCGCATTTTCTATGGAATAAGTCTTTACTCCTCTACAAATCCTACATAATAAGTCTATAGAATTATTTTTATAATCTATATGTTTTATTAGTTTCTTCGCCCCGTTTTTAAGGTAATGCCAATTTCTCTCTTTAATGGGCTTTCTACATCTTTCTTTAGTACAACTACAAGCCTCTTGCCTAACTGTCGTTATAGTTCTATTGTATGTTTTAGAACAGCTTACACACTCAATTTCAAAAATTCTATGAGATGCTTGTTCATAGTCCTCATTTAAAATTTTAAATCCATTAATTATACTTCCAATCTCTATTGGTTCTGGCTTCCTCACTTTGTATCCGTCAGGTTTGTAAACCCAAAGTAAATTATCCGCCTTTACATTCATATTATTACCATCCTTATATCCCACATAACTGAAATTTTCAGGGTTAGGTATAAATAATCTAGCAACTGTAATTGCAACTAGGAGTTTAGTTTCTTTACCATCGAAACTAAGTTTAACTACCCTTTGTTTATTCATCTTAAGAATGTTTCCCGTCTTCTTGTTTTTTACCTCTCCATTTTCATTTACTTCAAACTGTGGGTATTTTTCTATTGTCTTAAACATATTTCTGTTTGGTTTTTATTTTTCGGCAATTCTCAATAAATTTTTGTATCCTCTCAAAAGAACCATCTTCTAATAATTATATTCTAACCAATAGTCAGGGTTCTCCTGTAATATTTTAAGTAGTCTTTCAACGTAAGCTCTATCCCCTCCATTCAGAGTTTCAGTCCACTTAAAAGCTTTTTTATCAAAGTTCAGAGGCCTGTAATACTCTTCCCAATCTAATTCTTTACCACTACTTAAGGTTTCTAATTCTATATTTCTAGAGATTTCATATCTTATGCTATACCTTGTAGAATCCCAATCTTCTATTTCTGGTGATACAGTATTTAGATAGCCGTTGTCTTTTATTCCTATGTGTTTTATTATGTTTAAATCTAATCCCATTTTTAATTTTCTTTTTTCGGCGGTTTTATTATACTCTCTATGAGTTTTTATGTACTCACAACTTATTTAAACCCTTTTCTCAAACTATTGATAGCAATATACCACTTGTAAAATTATCGTCTCTCTAATCAGTTAAAATCAAATGTCTTCTTTTTCTATTATATTCTCTATACTTATCAGACATATAGTTTTCTACTCTTATAATGTAATCGAAGTGTACTAACCACATAGAATCTTCTTCTAAGTTTAATACGTGTGCCATTTGCGCATCTCCATCAATTAAGCTTACCTTGCATACATCTACTGTTCTATTCTTATATATCCAAATAATTGAATTTTCTTGTATTTGGTTTTCTACTGTTGGTATTACTTTATTATCTTTTTGTTCTAGTTGTTCCATTTTTAGTTTTCTTTTTGCGTGATTAATTCGGGAGCCTCTTCTCGCCATGCCGTAAAGCAATTAGCATCGTCGTTCTCTGCTTTTTCAAATCCCTTGTAAAAACATTTTTTACCAAAGGCTATTAAATCTTCTTTTTGTATAGTTTTTCATTTGTTTTATTTTTTATCCGCCAATTTTTAAAATTAAAGATATTTTACAGTCCTTACTATGTCATTGACAACATCTCCAAAGCATATTACTGTTGGTTGTGAGTATCTTTGTTCTAATGTTTTAAACTCAGGAGTTTCTTTCAACCCTTCTCTTACCATTTTAGCCATATCCTGTAATCCTTGAGTATGTTGTTTTTGCAAGTCATTTAATTTTGACAATTCTTTGCAATGGGTTATCAGTTTTTGTATTACGTCTTGTTTATTCATTTTTATTTTTAAATTAATTCTTTCCCCGCCAAACTAAAATATAGATTCTGAAGTTGGTGTACGTACTCGCAGTTTAAGCTAAAAGAGTGGTCTGCGATATTTATAACCTCTCTTAATTCCGCTTTGCCTTCTATACTTAAAACTAGATAACAATATTCTTGAATTTGAATTGAAAAATTTCCATAAGTGTCATCTCTAAATCCGTTGTTAATAAGAAACTCTTTTGTTAGGGGAATTCCTTGATATTCAGAAGCTATGTTTTTATTTATCCTAGTAGTACTTAGTCTACTTACTGTTTCTGTCCAGCCGTTTCTTAGTAGTAGGTTGCCTAGTCTTAATTCTTTTATTTTCATCTTTTTTCCGCGATTTTAATATTTATCTAAAGTTTGTTTTAAGTACTTCCAGATTTTAGGGGCTTTATTAGGCAAATCAGCCAGTCCTACACCAATTTGAGGTATAACTAAAGCTCTGTATTTCTCGCTTTTTAGAGCCAAATCTACTTTTTCAATATCACTGTTAAATTCTAATAACCAACTGTCAAAATCTGAGTCCTTGTAAAAACTGCTATATTGATTGCTAGGGTATTTCTTTGAGAGTATTCCTATGGCATTTTCTTCCCCTCTCATTTCTTTAGCCTGCCCGCCTAGTCCTTTTCTTAAAAGATTATCGCCAAATAAATAAAGTACATCTAGATTTTGTTTTAACTTCTCCCTCTTTATTATTTTTTCAGTTCTATAAACTGTTATATTGTTTTTCATTTTAAAAACTTATTCTTAAAGCTCTAAACCAATTCAATAATTTTAGATATTTCTTTTCAAAACTGTACCCCCAATTACCCGTGAACAAGAAATTAATAGGAAGTAGGAGAAACATCAAAATCATAGTCAATATAGCAAAAGGTAATGTCAATCTAGTCCAAAAACTTACAGGCACTTTCTCTTCAGAATAGAAATCCATTTTCATAGCTATAAACCTGTCACATAGTTCTTCACTGCTTACTTTATTTAATTCTGGAAACAACTCCTTGAATCTTGGGATGTAATTTAGGTCGCTATGAGACCATGTTCTTTTAAGTTTTCTGTACATTTTTATTCGTGTATAATATATTAGTTATTTTAGTTATAATTTACTTTAATTGGATAATATGTTATCTATTCTAAGTTTTTAACAAGGATATTATAGTAGTTAAATCCGCTTTCTAATATTTCAAAATCAGTTTTAGAAGCTTTCTCTTTAAAACCTATCAGTTTTATGGGATGCCCCTCATAATAATCAATTATTATCTCTGCATTCTGATTGTTTCTAACTACTTCACTATCTGTAATAAACTTTGATAAATTCATATTAAATATATTAAAATTTCACTTCCTATGTGATTTCCATCTCGAAATCTATGAGATTTTATTTCTTCTTCTATTTGAAACCTTTCTTTTAAGGATTTATCAGAGCAATTTCCCCAACTGTCAGTTTTTTCTTTTGTAAGTAGTATTTCTTTACTACTGAGTCTTTCTATTTTTATCATCTTTTAAAAATTAATTCTGAACTTACATCACTACCATTAGACAAACGAAATTGACCTAGAAAAATACTGTAGTTGGTTATTATCAGAGTATCTTTTCCTAATACTACAGTTTTGCCTAAATTCTCTTGATATTTTTCTCTTTCTGCGCGATTTTGGCTATCAAATTCTGTAGCTATTGCTAAAAGAATTGTTATTGACACTATAGCTAGAATTGAAAACAGTAAAATTAATTTTTTCATATAATCACTTTATTATTTTATAAACTCGGTTCCTCTTGAAAGACTTTGTGGATCATACCACTCTTTGCAAATCAAAACTGTTTCTCTAGATTTTAATTCTTTTAATATTTCTGATCCTTGCTTCTCACCAAAACGTTTTAAAATATAATCCTCGTCTTCATAAGGACTTAGAGAGTACTCTTTTAGATTTTCTGGCGGATCATAAGTTTTTATTATTTTCATAGACCTAAAGAGGCTTTAACTTTTTTATGCGCCAATTCTTTTATGACATCATCTGTCAACATTTCTTTAGCTTTATCTACAATGAGCTGTTTTAAATCCATATCTTCCATAGCAACTTTCAAGCCCTCTCTAAAACAGTTCTCTAAAGCCCAGTCAAACGCATCTTCAAATTTATTAGCTTTATTGCTAACCCAAGATTTTTTAAAGTACTCATCTAAACTGTTATTTATATTTTCTCGGTTTTTGTCAACTGCCTTCAAAACCATTTGCTTCATTGATTCTAAAGCCATCTCTTTTAATTCTGCTACTGTAAATTCTATCTTATCCATTTTTAAAGTGTTTCTGTAATTGTTTTTTTTAAATTCTTTCTCCACCATTTCTAAGTTCTCCTTAGACTTTTTTAAACTAAGTCTCTGCTGTTCTTTTAATTCCTCAGGCTTTAATATAAAATTCGCCAAAGACAGTTGAAAAGAAGAGTCGGATAGGCAAGCTTCATACCAATTAAATAGATTATCTTTTGATATGCTATATCTAAAACAGTCTAATACATTCTGAAAATCAAAAAAATAATCTGCAAATTCAAAAACTGTTCCTATATCTCCCGCAACCCAATAATAATCCAAATCCTCATCCAAGCTTAGATTAAAATACTTCTTAATCCACTCTTGAGTAATTTTTTCTGTTAATTTATTCCAATCTTCTATCATACTTTTAACCACTCTTTTAAGTCTTCTATTAAAGTTTTTTCTGCGCCCGTTTCTGATATATGCGTCAATTTACCTTTATGGTAAGCAAAGTAACCACAATCTTTACCGCCTATTTCCAAAGAAAATTCATTATCCGAATCTATTTTCCAATCTACAATCAATGTTCCAATTTTTGATTTATAAATATCTGTTATTTTAGAGTGGTGTTCACTAACAAGAGCAATTATTTTCAGACTACTTATATAAACAGATTCGCTTACATCCGCTTCTACTATTTCTTTAAGTATTTCTAGTTTCGTCATCCTTTTATTTTATCTGAAATATCTTCTAAAACTATTTCCATTGCTCTGTCTAAACTGTTTACTTTTGCGGGGATATGCCAAACAGTTTCTTTTTGATCGGGCGTTGTAGCTATAATCCAAAAAGGTTTTCCATCATCACCTATGTCAAACTGTATATAAAAACCTTTATATCGTTTCATTTCTTAGGTACTCTTTAATTTCCTCAATACTCATTTCATCAATATCTTCTAAAGCCATCTCACAGAACATACTTGTTTCCCTTTGTTTATAGTCGGCTATAATGCTCTGTAAACTTTCTAAAGTATAATTTGTCTTACTTAAACCACTACATTCTCGCATAAACAATTCTACTCTTGATTCCATATTTATAGCATCTATAACCTCTAAATAGAGCTGGTTCAAAAGTTGGGACTTACTCATCTTTTCAAATAATTTTACTAAGTCTGGTCTCTGTTCTTTTAATTTTTTAATTGTTTCTATCATAATAATTGTTTTACTTTTTCTTTCACGGCGAGAAATTCTTCTTCTGTAATTGTTTTTATACTTTCTTCGTCGTTCAAGTTCTCACCTTTAAAATAAAGTTCAGCAATTGTTGGCAAACTGTCTCGATAATCTTTGCGGAAAAGAACTAAATAATCCTCATAGCTATCTCTTACTTTTGTAAAACCTACTTCAGGATAAACATCTGAATTACCAGAAGTCTCTATCTCAATTTTGTAGTATTCATAAGGCTCCCCTCCAAAATAACCCAAAGAGAAGTAATAAATTCCATCTCCAACAGTTATTTCTTCTGTTACAGTTTCTATTGTTTTATTCTTTATTAATTTCATCCTCTAGTTTTACGTATAAAAATATATTATCTTTCTTCTTGCCTGTCTCTGTGTCAACTTCATAAGCTATAGAGCCACAACAAGGTGTACTACCAAACCAATTCTCATACCAGTTTCCACATACATTACAAGCTACTGTAAAATTCTCTTCGTTCGCCATAGTTTTCTCATCTGTTAAAATACCAAATTATTATTGAAGTGTTTATTAAAATGTGGAATATATTGTCCACAATTATCATTAGCCAAGTGCTAAGCCATACAGGTGTTTCTTTTTCAAATCCCCAATTATCACTTTTGAAATTCCAATTTACTAATTTTATCCAATATTGAGCAAGCCTATATCTGTCAATAAAATAATGTGTGATTAAGATAGGGAGCCAAAAATAAAAATTAACTAGATATAAAAACAGTAGGCTATAAGTTATAGCATGTATGAAAGCAGGTAAAAAACGTTTAGTTTTATTTTGTGCCACCCAATTGTTCTGAATCAAGTAGTCACCTATAAAATGGAACAGTATTCCTAGCATTACCGCTTTAGATTCTTCCATAATTTTTATTTAAGGTTGCCAATATATATCTTTATGGATACTTTTAAATTTATTTTCATATTTTATAAAATTCCAAATGAAGCCGTAGTCATGGCAAACGAACTTATTCTTTATCCAACCGAAATTACTAACTTTCAAGTCAGACATAAACTTAGGAACTGTTTTTGGTCTTTCTTTTCCTGGTTTTTCTTGTGTCCGCTCCATTATTAAAATTTTACCATTAGGACTTATCCATTTAACAGGTGCAAACCAGTCCTTGACCCACTCTAAATGATTTTTAAGACCTTTGACTTCTTCCCAAAGTAAGTATTCTGCCATATTACAGCTCCCGTTATGAGGCTCTACTTTAATTACGTATCTAGGATCCAAATTGTACTCGTATACTGAACGATAACAACCTTCTCCAAGTTTTTGCCCACAAAGCATAGTTACAAAATCTGTTGCAACATCTTGATAAGACAATAAAGCATGTACTTCATTTAAATTGTTTAGATTATTCTTTAATCTATTAGGTTCGTAAGGGTCACTAATCATAATAAATATTTATCAATTGTTCTCCAACGTGTGACTTCAATCCCTTCAAAACCGCTTGAAGTATATGATTCTTTTAATACTTTATAGGTTTCAAGCCACACTGTAACTTTACCTACTTTCTTTGGCAACCAAGCATATTTTAGAAATACTTGTTTAGTTCCATCTTCTATGTTTGCTGATAGTATTCTCATAGTGTAAAAGTAATCTATTTTAAATGTAAATCAAATATATTTAACTTTATTATAACAAAAAACCGAAGTGTTTTAGGCTTCGGTCTAACTTAATTTTCACGTCGAATGAAAATCTCTATGATGTTGCAAGCTTTACTGCCCACATGCAAGCTTCTTCAAATTTTGTGATTGCTATTGAAGCAAGTCTCGGATCTAATTCTTTTGCATCTTCTATCGCATTAATAATTCTAGCCGTTTGTTCTTTGAAAAAGTTCACATTTCCAACTCCGCTTGGATTAAATTCTGCTCTTACTATTTGTTCTCCTTTTGTTTTCATCTTAAATAAATTCTTCTATTTTTGTTGTAAGGTCTGACATATCTTCGATAACATCTTCCAACCAATTCAATTTGTACTTCAAAATATCAACAGTAGGTATAAATACAGGCTCTCCACTTTCAACTCCTTTTGTGGGAGCTTGGAGTCCTGCGCCGTACACTTTATTTACTTTTGATTCTAGCCTTTCTCTGACTTCAACTAATCTTTGAAGTTTATAGTCCAACTGTTGTAAAAAATTATCTAAGTCTGGCTGTTTTTGTACTACGTTTAAATCACTCATTTTTGTTTGAATTTAATATTTTGACATTACCAAAACCTCCTATATAATAATTTGAAAACTCTTTTGTAGTAGAACATTCGGTAGCTTCTGTCTTTTTTAACATTTGTGCTATTGTTTTATGATCCTCGTCGGTTACGGGATAAAATATATACGGAGGCTCTTTTATAAAAAAATCAGGTTCTTCACTAGCTAAATGGTATAAAGAATCTAGGACTTTTCTAAGGTTTGAGTTGCTAAAATCATAAATGTCAGAGTAGTGATTATTTAATGATACTTTCATTTTGTTTGTTTTAATTATTCTCTAGGAGAAATTATACTGATTACGTCTATGTTTAATAATAAAATCGCTGTTGCTTTCGCATTCTTTAAAGCTACTGAAATACCTTTCTTAGAATCGATGATAGAGTCTTTCAAAAGATTTGAAGTTTCATCTGTTGAGCCGTTATAACCCCATCCATAAATTTCAAATGCTTTTTTAAGGTGTTCTTCGGGACTTCTTCTTGCATTTTGGCAAATCTGCTTTAGAGGTGATAGTAAAGCTCTCTTGAAAGCATCATAACCATATTGCATATCTGAATTTTCAAAGGTTTTGTTCATCAAATTAGAAATATGTGCCAAAGCTGAACCTCCTCCTGCTAGAGAACCCTCCAATAAGACTGATTTTACCGCTTTTATGGCGTCATCTACCCTGTCAAACACTTCTGATGCTCCAACTTCAATATCCCCCCCTACAACAACTGTAACGGATTTCCCTTCTAGAGTTTTTATGCGGTGATTTAAAAAGTCTGTGTCAATTTCAGCATCCTGACTCTGCAAGTTCCTAAGTTCTTGCAATTTCAAATCAACTTCTTGCTTTCTAGGATTCGTTATGTTGGTTGAATTCAAGTTTACGGTTACTTTTTCTGCAAAACCTGCTTCCAAAGGTTCTTGCTGTCCTTGCCTATAGACTTTTCCGCCCGTATACAAAGCGATGTCTCTCATTGTCTGCATCCTACTGTCATCATCTCTATACATGGGAGCTTCAATAAGCATTACGCTTGCTCCTGAAGCGACCACTTTAGCTAATTTCTCACTTGCGAAAGTGGGATCGCCCAAACGTTCAACAACTAATAAAACTGATTCTCCTTTGTTCTTCTTTGAATTGATATAGGATTTTACTTCTTCTGAATCATGCACTTCATACCCTTCAAATACCAAGACGTTGCAATTATCAGCCTCAAATACCCCTTTGGCTTCGTTATTGATAAGGCTTGGCGTGAACCATCCTCTATCTAATTTCATTCCCGTGGAAACTCTCAAAGAAACTGATTTTTCCTTTATGGATTGTATTGAATCTATGATTCCTTCTCCATTATTGGATTCTTCATAGGCTCTTGCAATAATTTCTCCAATGTTTTTATCGTTATTGGCTGAAACTGTTGCAATGTCCCTTACTGTTTTCTTTGTAGTTTTCTTGGCGAATTTATTGAGGTACCTTTGAGCATCTTTATGTGCCTCTTCCATACCGAACTCCATTTTCTTGTTAAAGTTTTCTCCAATTTCTTCTACTAGGGATTGAGCTAGGACTAGAGTTGTTGTGGTATTATCCCCAATCTCTGTCAAAGTTTTAACGGCCGCCTGTTTAGCCAGAAGAACGCCCTGATATTTCACAGGGTCATTCTCTAGGATATGTCGGGCAACAGAAACACCGTCTTTGGTAACTTTAGGTACTCCCATTTGGGTATTCTCTAAAACAGCGAGTTTTCCCTCTGCCCCTAAAGTTCTTTTTACGGCGTTGCAAACTATATTAAAACCTTCCAATAAATCTTTTTTATCTCCTACTAATGTTGCCATTCTTATAAGTCCTCCGTTTGTTTTTTAGCTGTTCCGTCTTCTACTAAAGCCTTGTGTACGTTCTTAAATACATTGACTAAATCTAATGCGTGGGCACCCAGAGTAGTCATTCCTGATACAGGTCTTTGACTGAAAAATGAATTCGCATTTGGATATCCCGCCCATTCAATGTCAACCGTATCTAGATTCTTATCCTCTGTGAAATTAGGATTTACTAATTGCGGGTAGACATCTAAAAACACATCATCTACTCTGTTATCGGCAACTACCAAATTCAATAATTCGATTAGATTATAAATTTGATACCCTTTAACGTCAATAGTAACCACTTGATCGGGGGAGTAAGTATACTCCATTAAATTAATTTTTTCTTCCATATTAAAAAGGGAGTCCTGAATTATCTACTGTTTCCTGTTTCTTAGTTTCTGCTTTTGGCACAGGTTGTTCATTACTTTCTCCCGAAACCCATTTCAATCTTTCTGTCTGTGCTTTTAGGACTTCTAAAAGATATTCATTCTTAGCTTCTAAACTTACCGCACTTGGCTTATTTTTACCTAAAGCATCTTTTTTCCAAACGATTGCAGGAATATCTCCTTTTACTGATGTGCCGTCTTTATAGTAAGCGTTTGTCAAAGTTCCTTTTAATTTCTCACCATCAATTTGGATAGAAATTCCAATTTTAGAATACTTATCTCCTTCTGGAATAAAGTTATATGCTTTAATAGTAATATTATCACCTTTGTTTAGCTTAGGTAAGAACTTAATTAAACTTTCTGCGTAAGTATCTACATTTCCTTTTTGATCGGCTATAGACACTGGTACATAATGAACAGTATCCCCATCTTTAATATTTAGAGATATATCATCTCCAAATTTGCCAGAATAAATAGAAACAGATTCTAAAATTCCACTAACCCCATCTTTATAGTACTTTCTATAGGAGATGTTACCCTTTGTAGACTCGTGTCTGACATAATTCGCTTTTTCTTCTTTTGAATATTCAAACCATTGACCTGATCCAAATTCAAGCTGAAGAAACCTTTTTTCAATTGCCATTCTTATTTAATTTAGTTATTTAATTTTTCTGTTATGCGGAAGTATTCTCCCAAATTCTTTTGCAATTCTAAATACTCCTCAAATTCATCAGCTAGAACTGCTCTCTTTTCAGCTTCTTCTCTGATTAAATCTGCTGTTGATTTTTCCACCGCTTTATATGAGTCTGTAAAATTTAGGGTAGCAAAACTATCAGTAATACCACTACTTCCAATATAGCCCACATTACTTTGTGGATAATTTCCCAAAACTTCACTTTTTGTCTTTGTAAATCTTAGTGATAATTCTAAGAATCTTTTGAACTTTTCTTCCATTTTATTGTGTTCTTGATAATATTAATGATTCTGCTATGAGATTGGACGCATCTTTTTCATCACCCTCTATCATTTCAAATGTAATTTTTGCGTGAACTCTTTTACCTTTATAGTCCGATTTAATTTCTAATTTGTTTTCTTCCATTTTATTTCTTTTACCCAATCTGTTAATTTTTGATACCAAGGTCTTGAAATCATGTGAATCATATAGTAAATCATCTCAGGGGTTTCTTCAATTTCATAAATATCTCCTGATTTGGTTGTCAATATGCTTGAAATCATTGAAGTTTCCACACAAGACTGAAATTCTTCTAAGTCTATAATTAAATCATTGAATTCATATTCAACCTCATCTTCTGGAAGTAGCATATAACCATTTTCGTCGATTTCTTCTGTTTCATCTTCCTCTAAATCAGAGGGAGGTGTGATATTCATAGACTTAAACCAAGCAGATGTCCCAGGCTTTGCAAAATCTTCATCCCCATCAGAATTTCTATTTTTCTTGACGGCTTTTTGAATTCTTTTTTGACCTTCTTCTGTCGGTATGGTTGTTACTGCGGTTAAAAAAAGTAATTTCATCTATTTTTTAATTTCTAGTTGGTCAAGTAAGATTGAACAGTTTGTTAAACACGCCGCTAAATGGTCTTTAAAATTTTCTTCATCTCCTTCAATAGGTTGAACCATTTTCTTTACATGTCTGAATAATGCCCATAAAATCTGCTGTTTGTCTAGAGGTTTTTTACTGTTACCGTGTTCATATTTACCTTTATTCGCCGAAAATCTGTCAGCCATCAAATCTAAAATACCTAAATTAATTTCGGAGTAGTCTGCTTTATTGACTGTTTCTTTTTTACCTTCTGTTGTTTGAAAGGCAGGTTGTTGCCACTTACTTTCCCACTGTTTAATAACTTTCTGTTCGGCTAGACCTTTATTAAGCTCTTTTTGCCTTTCTTGATTTGCTTCTGAAAGTTTATCTTCTCTGAATAGTCTATTAAACTTTGCATCTTCCGCTCTATTTAGAATATTTCCCACACTCTTTAACAAAACATCAGATTGAGCCCTATTTAATTGTACTTTTCTAGCTTGGTCAATAAGCTCTTTACCCTTATCTGTCATTGAACCTGCCCCAATATCTTGTAGTTCTGTACTTGGTTTGGCGGGCGAACAATAAAAAATAACATCAATATCTTTTGAAGTGGTATTCACATTTGTAGTTTTTCCGTTTTCAACTTTAATCATCTAGACTTGAATTAATTTTTGATTTACTTGATAAGATTCTCCCCAAAATTTAAAAGTTTGTGCACCTTGTAAATAGGCTTTCAGCATTCTTTGGTGAAAAGCTTGGTCTTGCTTTGAATTGAAATTTTCAGTCTTACCTAAAAATCTTCTTGTGTGAGTTGGTTTTTTTAGCATTATTGAATAGTTTGAAGTAATTCATTATAGTTTTTTATCACGTCTTCTATACAGTATGTGGCATTTAAGTTTGATGCGATTCTCAATAAGTCTAGTTTTTGTTCTGTTGTCATTTTTTTTGTTTTAGCTATTAAAATAATCCTTTTTATTTAACCTCCGCCAAAAAGAATCAAAAAATGTGTTAGTCACTACGATACTAAAGAGCTTCCACGACACTATAATAAGGAAATCCGAAGATACTCCTAAGCTGTAATCTCTGTCTACGTTCCTCACGTCTGAGGATAATCTTGTGGTTTTGGAGAATTACGATATCCCGACCCTTGAATTATGAGTTCAACGCTCTTACCTCTGAGCTACAAAACCTTTAAAAATAAACCTATAAATATTGATGCTGGTTTCATCTACATCCTGAGCTTGCGGAAATACTTATAGGTTTAATAATTTAATTAGAACTATACTCTCATTTCTGATTCGTGCGCCTATACCTAGAGGTAAAGTATAATTTTTAGGCAACTAATTAAATTTCTTATGCAAATATACAACCATTATTCCAATAAAACAAATCGATTAACCTAAAATTAACAATATTTTGAATAAGAACTGCATTGTCTTTCATAAGTTGGAATTTTCGCGGAAGAAAGAGTTAAAGAATCAGTAATAAGTTCATACTTCTTATCTAAAATATACTGTCTAGAAATCTCTCCATTAATATCATAGAAACTGTCTTCAAACTCCAAAATCCAATGACCATCTATTTGAGAATACCAAGGCTTAATTTCGGGTAGGAGGCAAACTAAAATAGAATATAATCTAAAACAGCTACCCTCAGTATAAATCATTTCATTGAGGTGGTAGGAGGCTTTTAATTCTTGTAGAAAAAGAAGTATTTGTTTTTTACTCACTGCTAGAATTATTTTTATATTTTTTAATAAGTGTTTTTATTAATTCTTCGACTATTTTAAAATCATCTTCCTTAAGACTGTATACACCTTTTAATAAAACTCCTTTTCTTAATTCTATAATATTAGAATCTAACATATTTATTTCTATTTAGTTAATTTTTCTATAATTCTACAAATTCAAATCTAGTCTTGTCTAGTTCAAAAACCTTACCTCTTCTTTTTTGTATTTGTAAGTAATTCTTGGTGATTTCTATAATTTCTTTTCGGCGCATCTGATGTTTTTCAGGATCTAATATAGCAATAGCACAATTACTAACACCACTTATCGATTCTAAAAAATCATTTAAGCCTGACTTCATACCTATATCACTCTGAACAGCATCCGCATTTAAAAACATTTTAGAACTTTGTGGGAGTCTTGTTATGTAAGTATGAGCTTCAGAGGCAGTTAGATTTTGTAATTCTGAGACTATAACGCAACTGAATTCGGGAAATGTGTTACCGCGCTGAAAACCCACGTGTTCAAATTGAACTTTTGATTTTATAGAATTTGAATTTTCCTTGCCAACTATTTTATCAATAGAATCATAAAAGCTTTTCAAGTACATGTCAGTTTTTTCTGACAGAGTTCCTGGCATAAAACCTATGGATTTAGATGCCTCAATTATTGGCTTACAGATAATTACTCTTTCAAACTCTTTATTCTTTAAGGCCTCTATAGCTCTATACATTTGAACAAAATCTTTAGCACACCCAGCATCACCTATAACAACAGAAATATCTTGCTCTCTTAAAAAATTTGCTACTGCTTTTTGATGTGGTTTTAATTCAGAAGTCTTTACCTGCTTGTTGCTTGTAAGGGTATGTTCTACGACTTTTGGTTTTTTGATCTCTTTCTTTGAACTTGGTTTTTTCTCTCCTGTCATTTACTTGATTGTTATTAGACTTCTAAAGTACTTATTTTATTTGGTATTTCCTACTGTTTTAACAGAAATTTATTCAGTTGTTGTTGCTTATCTTCAAGGTATTTTCTAACTTCTTCTTTCGCCGAATTTAAATCATATTCTGTTAAAAGCCAAGTATCTTCCAATTGAACATCGTAGCTAGGATTTTCCTTATAACCTTTCCATTCAATTCTAAATTTACCTAAAGGGGTTTCTAAATCGCAGTGGTTATAGTAACTCTCGTTTTCTATTGGCGGTTTATTTTCTGTCCAATTCATTTTATTTTTCAGGTTTTATCTCTTTCCAAAACTCTTCATTTCTTTCCACTTCCCTTTCGGAGATTGTTGCAAATCTTGTTGAACCTTTTAAAGAAGGGTGTAATTCATACTTTAAGTTGTCTCTTTCTACAACTACTATAAAAGAATTGTACCACTCTGTTGGTAAAGACGGATACCATTTCCTTAATAAGTACTCTTTCATTTTTTATTTGGGTTTAAATGCTTAGCATAAACTGTTGATTTACACCAAAAATTGTAATAATCTTCACTTAGTAAACTGTCCGAACAATATATAGCCTGACTTTCATAATATGTCAATTCAGCTTTTGTAAAGCACCACCTTAAAATTTCTTTTTTATAAATGTCGCCGTTTTTAATATCTTCTAGTAGCATCTTCGAAGAACCACAATACGAAGACCAAGAATAAGCTCCTTTAGAAATTCCTTTATTTACTCCGCTTTTATGTTTAGGTTTTAACATAGTTTTTCTACCCAAATACTTTTTATTTTTAGTAATGTTGGTTATTTCGTAAATAAATCCCAAAGCATTTGGTTCACAATCAGCTAGATTTTTTATTTCTTTGCCGTTGTAAGTCCAATTTACTGTTTGTTTTTTTATAGCCATTTTCTATTTTTATTACCATAGGTAAATCCGCCCATTACTATTGCATTAAACATTCGCTCAAAAAATAGATTATTAACATCCCCTTCGAGGACTTTAACTGTTATTGTAGTTTCTATTTTTTTACCCTGGGATTCTCCTGTAAAAACTCGGGTCTCGGTATTATGTAAAGTTTCCATATTCAATTCTGTTTAGTTCTTTTCTAACTGTTTCTATCCCTTCTTGGGTTCTAATTAAATCTGAAGGTTTTGCATTTAGATATTTATTTTCTTCTTCCAGCCATTTTTTAAATTTTTCTGATTCATTATTAAAAACTTCTAAGCCATATTCAAGCAGTTCATAATTTTCCAAACATTGTTTCATATTCTTCTTTTGGGTATATTTTAAAACTTAAATCGTTTATTTTATATTCTTTTTCGCCGAATAATGGTATACTTGTATTGGCAACAGAATTTATAAAATCAAATGTTTCTTGTGATAATTCAAGAGTAGTAAACTGTTTTAAGTTGTTTGATTGCTTGTCGAAATTTATAGGTATAAACTTTAGCTTACTTAATTCTTTTTTAAGTTCCTCTACGTTAAATTTTTCTGGTTCAATATAAACCTCTCTATCTAACACTTCTGTTATTGCTATGTATTTCATTTATATCTCATTTTTTTGGCTATGTAAAACACTTAATTCTTTCTGTTTTATTTTTATTAATTTTTCTATATCTGAAATTTTCTTTTGGCGCGATTTTTCTTTTTGAATTTCTTCTTTTGTGGCGAATTTAAACTGAGTCAAATTTTCTTCTGATATAGAATTTTCAAACTCATTTACAAATGGATCGGAAACAAAGCCATAAGATTTCTCTTCGCTTGATAATTTAAAAGTTTTCAAACCTCCTGAGGAGTTTATAAAATACTCACAAAATCTAGTACCTTTTACTGGATATTCATTTCTAAACAATGTTACCCAAACTTCTCCTTCTTTCACCTTTTCTCTTAGATACTCAAAACTATGTATATGATTGTCTAAAGTCCAATACTCGTCATATATTTCTTTGGCTTGGGAATAATCTATGATTTTATAATCTCTTATCTGTTTTAAGATTGAAGCTATTAAATTTCTTGTACTACATCCTTTTCTTTTGGGTGTGAAGTGTCTATATCTATTTAAGAAATTAGATTTGTTCTTTATTTTACTTACGTCTTTATTCCACTTATATAGAGTCCAAAGATTTTTTATTTGTGTTAGCATATTAAAATTTTTATAAATACTTTCTAGCAAAAACCAAACTATAATGACTATAATACTAATTTTTAGATTCATCCTTTTTATTCATCTCATCTATTATGTAAGAAGTACAGAAAAATATGGAAGCGCAGATAATACAAGTACTCCAATTAGAAAATAAAGAGGTTATTAAAAATACCCAACCCGTTATTCTAGCACATAATTTATTTGTCATAATTCTTCTATTTTTAGATTATTCAACCACTCTTTAAAATCTCCTTCTGGATTATCTTCTTTAACTCTTTGTTCAATAACTGATACTAAACTTTTCTTGGCGAGTTCTAAAGAAGTTATTACTTCCATTAAATAAGTAGCCCCTGTTGAATTAAGAGCTACTTTATTATTTTCACCATCATTTGTTACTTCTATTATAATTGTGTTGTTTAGTAGCATATTATTTCATTCTATCTTTTGTCTCATTGATGTACATATTAAGATCATCCCTTAAATCAGAAATATTAGTTAATGATTCCCTGAAAAAACCTCTTTGGTCAATAAACTCTTTATATTTTTTACTTCCTGATGCCAATTTTTCTGCCGCATTTAAAGAGCACTTTTCATAAATTGTTTCATCTTCTGGATCGGAGTATCTTCCTTCACTTATTGCCACACAAATTCTATACTTAATTGAAGTTGCTGACTTGTCATCACGTCTGATCCATTCTTTTGTAAAATAAGTATGGAATTCTCTTAGAGAAGCTTTAATGTCTATAAAACGCCCTTGGAACTCCAAAAGCGTATTTTTATTAGCATCACCTGTGTTTATAAAGTCTCTATAAGATTGTCTATCGTTATCGAATTTCTCAATAAGAACCTGCAACCTATCTCCGAAATTATCTTGCATCTTTTAGTTGTTTTTTTAGGAACTCAAAGTCTTCGAGATTGGCTCTCAGATAAACTGCGAATTTATCCGTGCCTTGCACTTTTTTCTCTTCTCCAAATCTGTCAGGGAATGTAATCCACCCTGTTGCACCTGCATTTACTAATTTAGTCTCACAAAAAATTTGAGCATATTCATCTATTTCTTGAAAACCTCCATCATAATAAAAATTTAAAGTAATAACTTCTTTTTTGTCAAATGCTCCTGCCTTACTTTTCTTAATCCTTACGTCTAATTTATGCCCTATTACATTTTTTTCTTCATCTCTGATTAAATCTTTTTTTGTAAAATCTAAATGGGTAAAAGGCATGTATTTGTTAAACTGACCACCTGGAAGGGTTTTATTATCCCCGTGCATAACTCCTGGATTCTCCCTCCATTGATTTAAAACAATTAATCCTGTTCCTCTTCTTGCACAATTGGCGTTGATTATTGGTAATCTCGTGCCCAGTTTCTTGGCCTCGACACCTATAGAAAAATCTTCGGCAGACTTAGCTTCAATGGCCACGGAATAGAAAGCTTTGATAGAGTCAATAATAATTCCACAAATATCTTCTGATTGCGAAAATACTTCTGCTGTATCTAGCATATTTTCCAATACCGAATCTTTATAGACAATAAGACGATTTTTATCTAAACCAAATCTTTCCACATGGCTGTCGGTAATGGTCTGTTCTCCGTCTAATACCGCAACAGTTTTTGTAGGATACTTTATTTGAAGCTCTCTTGCAACTATTAATGCAATACTTGATTTACCACTCCCTTCCCAACCTGTTAGCATTGTCATAGCACCTAAAGGAATAACTTTACCTTCCATATGGTAATCTAAATATGCACTACCCGACGAAGAGAAATCTAAATTAAGCGTCTCGATGTCTGAGACTTTTTTAACTTGATCTTCTACTGCTTTTCCCTTATTTAATTTCTTTAATGTTTCCTCTAATGTCATTATTTTGTTTTTTATTATCTCTTATTATTTTTCTATAATGGTATCTGCAATAACCTTTAGGGAAGTAAATGTGACCTAATCTATGCTTTTCTCCCTCTTTTTCGCACTTACTTATTTTGCAACATTTTGGCTTCTCTTCGTCGGATTTTCTTTCTGGCACACATCCGTATACTTCATATGTGTAGAGAGCTTTATCATAAAGTCTTGCTACTTCTTCCTCATATTCTGAATACCCTAAGTAATAGGAAACTTTATTTATATGTATAGTTCCTCCCCATACGTTATCTCTTAACTTATGTACCCCTACATATTTAGATGTATTATTTTTATTTGGACTTTCAAAGCTTACATTTTCTCTGACAGTGCAATATCTTAGATTTTCTAATCTATTGTCTTTTATATTACTATTAATATGATCTACTACTAATTCAGAACATCCTTTGAAAGCCATCATAACTAATCTGTGAACTCTGAATGTAAACTTTTTTCCATTTTTAGCTAAATTCAACTTTAAATAGCCGTCTTTACCCTCAACATGCGATATTATAGTTCCTTTTATATCTTTACTTCTACCTAGAGAATTTATTATAACCCTATCTAATCCTCGGATTCTACCTAAATCCGAAGCTTGATAATAACCTTCAAAATTAGGAATATCTTTCCAAATTTCATTCGTATCTGTCATATACTTTATAATTAATTTTTTCTGTAATATTTTGTTCTAACTGTTTGAATACTTCTTGTACTTTTGGATAAATATTCATTTGTTTTACTTTTTCTGCGGGAAAATTGTCATAATTTGAGTGACAGTTATTTTTAGAAAAAATTCCACACAAATAAAGAATGTTACTATCTTCGGTTGCTACCGACTTAAAATATGACTTAGGTAAAACGTGTGCTATCTCAGATGCATTTCCTTTTAGTTTTTCCCCGCATTCTTCGCAATATTTTGTTTTTGCAATTCCTATGTGCTTTTGGAAAAATTCTGGAAAGTCTTTTCGTTCTTCTTTTCTTTTTTCTAATCCTTTTTTACTATATTTTCTAATCACAATAATTCCTCTAAATCTTGAATTACTAAAGTAAAAATCTCATATTCTTTTTCTAAAACCGCCAAAGAAATATTAAAGTCGTTAATTTCTTTTTCAGACATTCCTTGTAATTGAACTTTGTTAAGCTCTTGAATCTCCATAAGAATTTCTAACTTCGTCAACTTTCTTATTTCAATTAATTCTTTTATTTTATCTATCATTTTAAACTGTCTTTAAATTCTTTTTTCGCAATTTTTTCTTTAAGTTCTTTCCTATCAATACCCAAGCAATGAAAACATCGGCACTCATAACCAGTTGTCTTATCTTTCAACCCTTCTTTATGTACTTTATCGTATTTATCTTTTCTTAACGTATTAGCCATTGTCAATCTTTATAAACTTAATACCTTTATGCAAATTAATCATCCAATTCTCCATTTTTGACTTCTCTTCATCTGATAAACCATCAATGATACTGTTCGCTTCTTCCTCAGTAAAGCTGTTTACACTTTTTACGGCGTTTTCCAAAACCAAAACATTATTGTAATCTTCTAAAGTCAACAGGTTTTCTCCGCATTCAGGACAGGCTCTGTTAATCATTGATTCATATTGGTATCTCTCAACTGTATCATCTCTATAATCGCAGTGGTCACACTTCAGTCCTTTGTGATTTAAAATTACTTTATCTTCCATTTAAAATCTCTCTTTATTAAATTATTACAGACTAGAGTTCCAACTAAATACATTAGATTCAAGCTTTCAGTTGACATCCAATTGTTTTTCCATTCGATTATATAGTATTCTTCTTCTAAGTCTACTGTTACTGTGCAATGATTGTTTTTGAATTTATTTTTATGCGCGTAAAAATCATTTTCAAGAAAGAATGGAGCTATTAATTCCATAATTCTTTGGTCTTCTACTTCTTCCATTTTCTGTTTATTATTGTATGGTAAAAGTAATTAAATAAAGTTAGATTAGCTAAGATTTTAACCAAACATTAACTTCAAAGTTTCTTCAATTTTTTTATTCGGCGAAGTATATCCACTTTCATAAAGATATTTCAAATACCATCTGTTTCTGAAATAAAGTTGCTTTAGACTTCTCCCTTGGAATTTCCCATTTAATAGTTTATCCGAACCATTATGTTCTTCTGTAAATTCAAATTGGGTACTCTTAGGCTTTCCGTGTTTAAGAAGATACTCTTTTGTTGTTATTTCTTTTGAGCCCGCGGGGACGTCTGTAAGTAGCTTATCACCGCTGAATAAACCCCAACCATAACCTTTAATATTTTCAAAATTAAATTTAGAAGCTGATCCGAATTTTCTATAATTCCCTGAAAAACAAATCACTCTTCCGAATTCTTTATCAGGATGTGTTCTTAAAATTCTACCGTATCTTTGCATTATTACTCTTACTGAATTTGTAGGCGAACAATCGACCAGTGAAAAAAGTCTTGGAAAATCAAAACCCACATTCAATGCGGACACCGATATCATGGTCTTATACTTTCCACTTAAAAAGCCTTTTGTGTTTTCATCTCTTAAAGTGTCATTCATTTTAGAGTGTACAGAAACAGCTTCGGGTAATAATTTTTGTAATTCTTCCAAGCAAGCTATTGAGGGAACAAATACTAAAGCGTTTTCATTTTCAGGCATCCTAAGAAGAAAATCTCTTACCTGTTCAGATAGACTCATTTCTTGGTAAAACAGTTCTTTACTCTCATCCGTAAAATCTGATTGATTTGTATTAAGTTCAAGAAACTTTGCCCCATCTTCTTTATAAACATCGTAGTATTTTATAGGACTCCAATGTCCATCTTTTATCATTTTTTCGGGAGGAACAACATAACAAATATCAGTGAAGAAGGCTCCTTTAATTCTTGTCATAACTTTCGCCATAGAACCATCTTGGCCTGTTGCATCAATATGTATGGGACTAGCTGTTAAACCGAGACAAGATTTAATTCCCAACTGTTTAAGCATTTTAATGATGTGGGAATCCTCCTTACTTCCGTGGTCACATTCGTCTACGATTACATACTTTATATTTTGGTCTTTTAGTATTTCATAAGAGACAGATTTTGGTGTGGCGTATATCAAGTTTTCAGAAAGTTCTCGTCTTTTCATACTTGCACTATAAACAGATGGGAAAATACCGAATGATTCTACCTTACTTAAATTTTGCTCTAAAATATTCTTATCTGGCTGCAAGCAAAGTATCTTACCTTCTACCAATTCTTTAGCTATTCCTGCTATTATCAAGCTCTTACCAGATGCTGTGACTGCGAGAATAATCTCTCTTCTTCCTTTTGGGTCTCTTAAAACTTCTAATCCTTTCTTAACAGCCTCTTCTTGGTAATCTCTGAATTTAAACTCCATTAAAGTGTGAATAGTTTTTCAGTTGAAAGTTTATTTCCACCAGATTTCCCATTAGCACTTAAAGAAGATTTCAATTCTTTTTGCCAAACACATTTAAAATTTTCAGGCATTTCATATTCTGAGACATAGACATAATGCCCTTCTTTTTTCATTTCTTCACACCATTTATAAAATGCATCATAATCGAAATTTTTAGATGTGGAATAATGTTTAGTATTTTTATAAGGGATATCGCAATAAATTATAGCTTCTTTTTTGGGACTTATGGTTAAGATATCTTTGCAAGAAAATATTACTGATTTTAATAAAGGCATTTGCTTTTCAATACCTCTAATGCTTTCTGAAATATAATTCCTATCTGTTCCTATTTTAGTTTTTGAAATTCCAGAATAACCTCCCTCAAAAAATCTACCGTTTGCTGAAGCCATATAACCAATCCATCCTATTTCAAAATCAGACATATCCGTTAAAATGTTATTATTGTAGATATTTCTTGCTTTTGAATAAAGTTCTTTACTTATTTCTAACGGTCTTTCTAGATTATTTTGAAGTCCTTTATATAAAGCAATAAGGTATCTATTATTATCTAAAGCATACCTTGGAATATAACTAGGTACTTTATCAATCAGATTAGCTCCTCCAACACAGGCATCAATAAATATCATTCCACCTTGATAATGCTCTAAAATAATCGGCAGAATTTCTTTTGCTATTCTTGCCTTGCTTCCCATGTATTTCATACTAAAATAATATTTCAAATCTCTCAACTATTATCTGTGGAGATTTTGTTAAGTTTTGATTTTCTTTTATTCCATCGTGAATCCTAAAGTAGTGATTTTTAATATCATCTTCAAAATAGTTTTCACTCACCCTCACTTCAACTTCGGTTTCATCTGAAAACTGAAAATATTGTGCTTTATGTGTTAGGGGTACTTGATTACAAAAGTAAACTAAATCACCTTTTATTTTTACCAAGTATAAAAATTCTTTCTTTTCCATTTTAATATTTTTCTAAGTCTTCAATTACAGTGAACCAAAACTCTAAATCGTCTATTTCATAACCTTTTACTAAATATATTTGTTCATTTCTATTAATCATAGATATTTGAGATTGCACCAACATTATTGCATTATTTACAGCCTCTTCCTTATGCTCATTAATATCTATTATAGGAGTATTGTGCAATTTAAAATAGTATATTGAATAGCTGTTTATCAATCTATTAACTATTTTTTTAATTTTGTCCATAATTCTTATTTAGAAAGTAAAGGTAAGCTTTAATTATTTATTATCCAAATTTTTATAATCTAAATTTAAAATTTTAACAGAATCTTTTATATACCTGTACCACCTTTTTACTGTTCCCATTGACATATCTGAATTATTTACAATGGATATTTGGTCTATTTTCCCAAAGTTTTCAAAGTCCCAATCGTTTATAATCTTAAACATTTTTGATATTGTATTCTCCCTTCTTATTTTTGCTATTTGATTTACACTTAATGAGCGTCTTTCCTTAACACTAAAGTTATAGTCAGGGTTAAAAAGAATTCGCTTGGTCTTGTTAAGTATTATTTTTGGAGCATCTTGATTAAATACATTCTTAACAATATTTAAAAGTTCTGATTTTTCTAAAGGTGGCTTAAATCTATCTTCGTTAACCACTTGTGCCCAACTTGTAAGTTGTGAGATATTAATCCAATTATTCAGTCCATAAAATTGACTCAAAACTGAAAACATTACCGTATTTCTATTTCCCAAAGTTACTATTGGTATGTAAACTTCTGAATAACATATTTTGTTATCTCCTAAATCTATGAAAGGTTCTCCGTTAAAATCTATGTCAGAAATTTTGTCTTGTAAATTTGTATACCTATATTTTGTATCCTCAAAAAGATTCGTTCTCTCGCATCCTATAATATTATTAGTTTTAATGTTACTGAACGAAACTTTATCCTTTATAACCTTTAAGCATTCCTTATATTCATAAGTAGAGTAGAACTCATTGTAGTAAATATCTTTATCATAAGATAATACGCATAACCTATCTATTGATATAGCCCTTGTATCAATCTCTATTCCTAATTCATCTCCTAATTTTTTAGTAACTTCCTTATAGTTTGTAACTGTTAAACCTTTAACTGATAATAAAATCCCAAAACCCTTGTTTGATAAACTTTTCCAAAAAGAAACCACGTAAGGTATTTCAGATAGATTTATACTTTCTACATTATCTATATCCAAATAGAGAAATCCTGTAGGATTTACAACAGTACTTCCGCTTACATAACTGTCGTGTGAAAAATTAAAAACTATTGACGGCAAGCCACACTTTAAAACAGAATATTTTTCAGATTTTCTGTCAAGGGTTCTTGCAAAATCAACTTGTGACTTTCTAATATGGTCAGGATTTCTAATAGATTCTACAAAATCTGGTAATGTAAGTAGACCTATAATATCTCTCTTCTTAATATTCGCGACTAAATCAAACATATATAAAATTAAAAATCCCCGAATAATAAAAACCTTAAAGTGGAAAGGAGGCTTCTATTAAACAGGGAAATCTTAAATTCTGTTATAATTGTATTTTTTGCTACCCTTTCCACAGAATCACAAAAACCTATATTTTAATTTTGTATGCAAATGTAGCTATTATATTCTTAATAACCAAACAGTTTAACCTTTCACTAAGAAAAATAAAGCCGTTTCTAAGACCTGAGCATCTCTTTTTATTGATATTTCCTGAACTTCGCTGGTATAATAACTGTTCCAAAGCGAATAAAGGATTTCTTCTCTTTTTTCCTCTTGAAAGGAATTTATTATAAGTTCATTCAAGAAACCGTAGATCACTTCTTTATATTCGAAGAATCCGAGTTTGTCTTTTTGCATTTTAATTTCTTTTTTCTCCCGACAAAGATAATAAATTTAATTCTTTTAAGCAAATCAGTAAATAGAATATTTATCGCTGTTAAACTTTAGTTAAAGTTCTTGTGTATTAAATTATATATTAATATCTTTGTATAGTGAAGCGTAAATACAATGTAAAGCAAAAATATTATACGAGGTTCATTCTTTTGATAGAAGCGGAATTATTAAGCCAAGACTTTATTTTAGACAAGAAGAATTTAGATATGAAATACTACCTCAAAGGAGATTATGGAGTTTTCATACCTAAAAAATTAGTTGAAGATTTAGGTCTTGTGATAATCACTTACAAAGACTTATCAATCGGATACATAAAATTTGATGATTTCCCCTTTGGTCAAAAACCCGCATTCATTCAAAGAAGAAAAGATTTTTTGCAATCAATAAATTCAATAATAGAAACACATAAATATGAACTTGACATTCCCTGGAAAAAAATTAATCGTATCAAACATAAGCTCAGAACCTTTGGGGGGGACATCTTCCACAGTGCAAGTTTTATTTGCAGGAGAGGATTCCTTCTATAAGAAAGGGGATAATGTCTTGATTTTTTCTAAGAACGAGCATCCCAAAATAAAATTTAAAGATATCGACGGACTTTGGATAAGAAACTCTGATTTGGAAGTCGTAGGAAGGGTGGAAGAGAATGAGTAGTCCCGTAGCTTTAAAATTAGACTTTGAGTACTCTAATGATTTCAGGTTCATGGACTGCTTGATTTATATGTTTTCAAGGTGCCAAAAAAATTATATCTTATCCAAGACAGAGTGTGAGATTTTAAGGGAGTACCTTTTAAGGGGATATTCATCGGAGACTAAAAAGCACATAGTTAAATCTTTGAAGACCACTATAACAAGCGTAAATACTTTGAATTGCAACTTGCAGAAGAAAGGTTTTCTGATGCCCGATCCAAATAAGCAGATAAACAAAACTTTGAATCCTGAGCTTTTAAAATTAAAGCAGTTTTACGAAACAGACTCGCAAAGAAAAGTACTGCTTATAAATTTCATAGACGAAAATGTTTAAGGTAAAAGACCCTCTGATAACAGAAGAGATGATTATCCAAAATTACCTGCAAAGAGGAAATAAAAAGGATGAAAGGGCGGTGAGAGAAGTGTGGCGGGTCTTAAAGGAGTTCATAAAACAGTCGGGAAAGACTCATACCAAAATAAAAATAGGGAACAGGCTAGAAATATTCTCCGATTTATATCTGAAAGCTGAAACAAAAGAGTATGAGGGAGAACAGCTTCAATACCTGATGAACAGTTTATACTGCGACAAGCCAAGAAAGTATGATGAGAACTACCTAATGAATTCAAAGTACCGAGAAAATAACATAGAAGAAATAGTAGAAGATGTGGAAAACTTTTTTAAGAATCCTCCTTTCAAGAATAAGAAAACAAAAGAGTAACAGGAAAATCTCAGAGAGAATAGAAGAATGCCTCAACTGCCCCAAGAACAGCTTGAACATGAAAGAAAGTGAAATACCAAAAAGCAAAAAACTTTTAATAAGACTTTCAAACTTCTATTCTCTGATTACAGGACAAAAACACAAAGACAAATTTGGCAATTGCACAGCTTGTCATTCTTGCTCGGTATATTATAAAGCAAGAGAAGGAGAATGGGAAAATTGCCCCGAAAACAAATGGAAACAATGGAAATAGAACTAATAAACAAAGAAATAGCCGAATTTACAAAAGACGGTAAAAACCATATTTTAAATTATGGTTATAGGCAAAGGAACAGTGATTTAAAAACCGACCTCAAAATAGAAACTAAAGAAATAATCAGCATAGTAGCTACCTGTCCTTGCACAAAGATAACAAAGAACAAGACAGATTACGGATATGATGTTACTTTGGAGTATGATTCAAAAAGGCTGAATGCTTTTTCAAAAGTTTTGAAGGTAGTCGCGGATAAAAAAGTAATAGCAGAAATAACACTAAGAGGAACAATTTTATAATGGATAAAATAGGAATTGTAGATAAAATATTAATGTTGTATCAGCAAAGAGACAATTTCAGGTTAAGACATGAGTATGAAAATGAAGATTCTAATTTTAGAGAAAGTTATGTCGGTATAACGAATGATGAAGATTTCTATAGTTGGAGAAAATCTCAAAAAATAAAAACAGAAAGGTTTTATGAAGACAGTCTTATATACGCCCATAATGAATTAGATAACCTTGTAATAGAAGAAACCTTAATAGAAAATATAAGTTTGAAGCATTTGAAAGAGTTAAAAGACAATTTACTAAATACCTACAAGAAAATTAATAAATTATAATGGGAGTAACAAAGGAAGATATTGAAGAATTATATCAAGATGCCAAGAAATTAGATATGATAATTGAGGACAAAACAAAGTTAGATGAATTTTTAAATATATCTGAAAAAGAGAGAATTACAAGTAAAATATACAATTTAGAACAGGAAAAGAATTTGTTATTAGCAAAGTCATTTTTAATAATGGCTACAACTTGTGAAGCAATAGGTGTATACAAAGAAGAAGTTTGTCTTTATGGAGATAATATGGAGTTATTAGCTAGAGCCTCTATTAAAAACTATAAGGTTGAGGGCACAATTAATAAAGTCCGTAGTTATAAAATAGGAGATGGTTATTTTTTTAAAATTTTAGATGAAAAATTAATTCAAGAGTTTGAGAATACTTTTATACACAAAGCAAAATTAGACCAAGAACAAAAATTACTAGAAGAGGTAAAAGAACTGTATAACAAAATAAAAAAATAATGGAAGAAACAAATTTCAAAGGAAACCTGCATACAGTTCTAGGAGATATATTTACAAAGTATCCCGAAGTACCCACAGCTCACGTATTATATTCAATCTTGCACAAAAGCAATTTCAAAGGCAGTCATTTTTTTGATATGAATGATGAAAGACTTTATGCTTCGGCGGAAAAATTTCTAAAATATGGAGATTTAGAAGATGAACAATATACGGACGAAGAATGGGAACAATGGAGAGCAAGTAAATTTCAAGGGGTATGATAAATAAACTTGACATTAATAGTAAAAATAGCCAAATAAAAGAAATCTACAATAACGAGGGGTTTGAAATGTTAAATTATATTGAAGAAGGATTAAAAAACACGCATGATACGGAATTTGATGATGCAATAAAGTATATCTATGAATTAAGAAATAAGTATTCAAAATAATATGACGGAACAATTAAAAAATAAATTTGAAGAAAAATACAAGTCTTGGAAAGCCTATACAAACTACATTGAATCAAACCAAGAACAGTTAAAAGAAAAACAGAAAGACTTCTCTAAAAGAGTTGTAAACATCACCACAAAGGAACAGATGGAAGAACTCTTCAAACTTCAAGGAGAGCCAGGAAAACATCTTTCAGACCATACAAATCTCTCAAATGACTTAGTTTTGCTTTATAGTTTGTTCACAGATAAGTCAGAATTCCCGCAAGAAGTAAAAGACGACATGGAAAAGCTAGGAACAAGAAAATTATACTATATCGTAACAGACGGAAAGCTTGTCAAGATAAATGAAGAAATCCATGAAATCGCAAAAGAGCATTTCTACCAAACAATGCAAAACGTTTTGACACTTGGAAAATAGTAGCAACGAGCAGATTGATGAGTTCATAAAAAGAAATAGTCCCCGATTCAAGAAGTGGAAACAGCATTTAGATGATTTCGATTGGAGCAAGGACGTTCACCTTTTATTTATAGAAGAAAAAGACATAGTTATGTTCGGAAAGACGGCGAACTATGAGCACGAATTTTATCAAAAAGATAATGAATTTAGAGTACAGGTCGGTTTAGTTAAGAAAATACTAGACCGACTTAAGTTTTTTATAGACAAGTCAAAAGGAGATTATAAAAATCCCAAGTTCAAGGCATTTTTCAAACTCGCCACAAACATAATAAGCATCCACCTAAAAAGATGTGACAAGTATTCCTTAGAAATTGACGAGACGGATATAAAAATCCACGATCTGAGAAGCAAGGAAGCAAAGTTCAATTCAGAAGTATTCGCAGAATATTCAAAAGTTGACAGCACTCTAAGTTCATACGGCTTCGTTGAAGAGGAAGATAAAGGCTCAGACTATATTGAGTTCTTTGATAACAAGAAAGCTTCTCTAGCAGTCTATAAAGAGGTTGTCAGAGATTTTCCCGCAGTAAAGGAGAAGATGAAAACAATGAAAATTGATTTTGACTCTTTAGCTCCCCAAAACTTACACATATTAAATGAAAACCCACCGATATGGAATCCAGAAAAACACTTCTGGGAGCAGGAAAAAGAAACAGTTCAATATTATGTGGATGAGTTAAAAAAGATAGAAGACGGAGTAGAGATTGACGGAGTTTACTTTGATGGATGGATATACTACCACATAAATCATTTCAGAGTTAAGTATCCAACAACAGTAATGGTTAATGGGCATCCAAAATCTAAAGATGTTACAGGTAGACCCCCTTTAAGGGACAATGAGTGGATTATGTCTGAATATTTTATTAAGGCTAGTCGAGAACAGGGTTATGCACTTATCGCTGCCACAAGACGTGCCGCTAAGACAACTTTAAATGCGTCTCGTGTTGAGAGGGCTAAAGTTCTTGGTAGAATGGGTATATTATTAGCAGGCGGGTCTTCCTCAGATTTAGGTCAGATTATTGATAATTGTAAGGTCAATATGGATAATTGTGAACCAGCCTTTGCATTAGATTCTTTAGGGGAAACTAAAGAAGGTAAGGGAGAAGAATTTGGTATTAGAACGAAAGACAATAAACGTAAACGACATGCTGCTTTATATGTTAAAAATCTCGACGGAGGAACTAATAAGAAAAAAGGTGAATCCTTAGCAGGATTCACTATTGATGAATTTATTTTAGATGAGGCTTTCAAATTTCCTTTTATGAATCAACTACAAGGATTGGAACCAGCTTTGTTTGGAGAAGGTGTAATGAGAGCAACGCCATTACTAACAGCTTGTGTTTGTGCGGGAACTAAGGTTTGGAATAACGAAGGTAATTTAGTAAATATAGAAGATTTAAAACAAGATGATGGAATTGTAGGTTTTGATATAATTGAAGAAAAAATATCAAAAGAAAACATAACTTACTGGCAAAAACCTATTGAAAAAGAATGTTATAGATTGACAACAAATAAAGGAAGAATTCTTGAATGTAGTCATGATCATCCTATATTAACTCGTACAAGAGATGCTTGGGATTTCAGAAAAGGTAGAGATAAACCTTTTAGAAAAATGTTTTTTGACAAGACTGAAAATTTAAAAGTAGGTCAAAATATAGGAACTGTTGAAAACATTCCAATCGAAGGTAATAATAGAATGTGGAATCCAAGACTGGTGGGACTTTTAATAGGAGATGGAAGTTATGGTAAAGATAAAACACCTATTTTATCCAACTGTGATGAAGAGGTAAATTCATATATCTCTAACAATTTTGATTGTATAGTAGAAAGGGAAAGGCTTACTTTAGATGGAAAACATTATAAAGAGACAAGAATAAAAGGAATAACTAAAGAATTAAGAAACTTAGGTATATATGGACAAACTAAAAATAATAAAAGATTGCCATTAAACGTACATTCTTATAGAAACGAAGATATTTATGAATTGGTTGCAGGACTAATAGATTCCGATGGACACGTAAGCATATCAAAAAATAATGCTACTATTGGAGTAACTTTTTCAGGAATAGAATTAACAAGAGAATTACAGCTCTTGTTACAGAAAATAGGAATACATTCTAATATACAAAAAAAGATGCCGAGTAAAAGTAGCTATGGTACAAATCCATATTATACTCTACAAATATTAGACAGAGATAGTATATTAGTTTTTTGCGAAAAAATAAAATTATTAATTAAGTATAAGCAAATTAATTTAGAGAGATTAATTGATATCTATAAACACAGGAAGAGTGGGGCAAAACAAAAAAATTTAAAGAATATAAGATTTGAAAATATAGTAAGTATAGAAAATATAGGTCTCAAACCTGTATATAATTTAACTGCTGAAAATACTAACACCTATATTGCAAATGGGATAATAACACATAATACAGGAGGCGATGACGAATTAGCAGCAGACGGTATAAAAATGTTGAGCAATCCTGAAGCAAATAAGGTGATTTTAATGAATTGGGATGACTTGAATAGAGGTGTTCCTAGCGAGCACAAAACTTGGACTGAAAGACCTTTTGGACTATTTTTACCAGGTCAAATGTCGATTAGATTCGGCCAAAAGAATGCTATGACTATGAGTGACTATTTAGGCTTAAAAGCTGAAAATTGTCCTAGTCTCTCAAAACTTATAATAGGCGTTACTGATTGGAAAAAAACACTTGACAATATAAATATAGAGAGAGATAATAAAGTTAGCGATAAAAAAGCTTATGTTAAATTACTTGCTTATCATCCAATAGACCCCTCTGAAATATTTCTTTCGGGTAAAGTTAATCCCTTTCCTGTTGCAGAAGCAAAAGCTCACAGAAAATATTTATGGGAATCAGGATTGTGGGATAGACGTAGAGAACTCTACAAGGATTCAAATGGAAAGATACAAGTAGAACTTTCGCAGAGACCCTTGATTGAATACCCGTATAAAGGAGTGATGGATGCACCATTTATGATTTTTGAAAACCCTCCTGAAAACAAAGTACCGATAGGTACATACACTGCTGGATTTGATGATTATAAGCAAGAAGACTCAGACACTGATTCCGTTGCTACCTTTTATGTTTGGAAGAATGAAATATTAGGTGATCCATTCTCTAAAAAAATTGTAGCTTCTCTTTCCATAAGACCTCTAAAGCATAAAACAGTTTGGGAAAAATGGTTATTATTGATGGAAGCTTATCAGTTAGAGACAACTTGCTTCGGTGAGAATGAAGATTTTAAAATTAAAGACTTCTTAGACAATAGACAATTAACTGAAAAATATTTAGCCAATAGCTTAGACTTCACTTCAAGTTTCAATAGACCTAATAATGAAAAGCGTAAATTTGGGTGGACTCCTAGGGCAGTAAAGAGATTCATATTTGACTTTTTTGTTGAATACTGTAATGAAACTTTCGACATAGAAGTTGAAGATAAACAGACAGGTGAGATTAAAATAGTCGAATTAAAAGGAGTACAAAGAATAGACGATATCTACCTTTTAGATGAAATCATTTCTTATCAGGAAAATGCCAACGTCGATAGGATTATCGGGGCAATGGGTGGTTATGCTTATTTAGAATATTTGATAAAAGCTTTGCATTGGGTGCCCTCAAAATCCTTCGATAGGTTTAAGGGAAGAAAAGAAGAAGCCAGAAAAGAAATACAAAGAACAAAGTCTTTCTACCAAAAAAATCTAAAACCGACTTACCGATCAAGACGTTAAGTTAATAGAAAATTTACACTTTTGGTAGATTCCTATTAAAGAGTTAAATTTGCAGATATTTTATATAACCCAATGGCAAAATACGAAGGCGAGTTAGCCAATTTTAATATAATTGATGGCGGAATAGGAAACTCAATTCCTATCCAATACCTCCCAAAAAACAAGAAAACTACAGATTGGAAAAAAGCAACTGTGGATTCTATTTGTAATTATGGGAACAGAATGCTTGCAAGAAATAGAAAGTTTGCTGAGTATAGGAAAATGAAAGATGGTGAGTACACAGGAATGGCTACCGATTTCATAAGAGAGTTTCAAGATGAATTTGAAATATTTGGAGATGACGATTTCAATAAGAGCGGAGCACCTGAATGGGTAAGGCATTATGATTTTACAGCTATTATTTTAAATGCGTTTGTATCTGTTTTCCAGGAACTTGACGATAAATACAGAATCGAAAGTGAAGATGAGTATTCAACAAATGAGTTTCTTAGATTCAAAAACGAACAGATAAGAAAAAATGCTGAACTTTTATTTGCTGAAGAATTAGAAAGAATGCTTCTTTTAAAAGGAGTAGATGTAAACAAGTCAGATTTCCAATCAGAGGAAGAGCAAGCACAGTACCAAGAATATGTAGACCAAGAAGTAAAATCCCTAACACCTGATGAAATTGAGAAATTTGTTGCAAAAGGATTCAAAGTCTTGGCAGTTGAGTGGGCGCAGAATAAATTAACAGCAGACAAAAAAGACTTCAATTTCACAGAACTTGACAAAGAACAGTTCATGGATATGCTGTTATCAGGCAGATATTTCAGACACTATAAAGTTAAATTCGATACTTATGACATAGAAAGATGGTCTCCTGAAGAAACTTATTTCTCCGCGGAAGTTGATACAAAATTACCGCAGAAAGAAGAATTTATAGGAAGAAGACGATTTATGTCCAATTCTAGCATCATAAATACTTACGGTCATATAATGTCGCCAAAGATGATTAAGGACATAAGTGAGTATTGGGGGTCTGAAAAAACTTATAAAAATTACGGTTTTGGAAGCTATTCAGGAGAATTCTTTACCTCTGATTATAAAAAAGCTTTGATACCTCAGCCAGTAGTTACTCCTTTTCATAATTATTTTGAACACAAATTCTTAGAGAAGCTAGAGGATGCTACAGGATTCCCCACAGGAATTACGACAACAGTAGATGAAGAAGGAGAAGAACATTCTTTCAGAAGCTTCGTACCGAGAGAAGAATACGGATATTCAGCTAACCGACCAAAAGGCTATCTAAGGCACGACATAGAAGTCAGAAGAGATTCTATTCAAGTGGATGAAGGATATTGGAGAAGCTACAAGCAGATGGGTATCTTGATTTTTGAGAATCAGTATGGGCAGGTAGAATTGAGCATAGTAGATGAAGAACTTTTAAAAGGATTCCTAGAAAAAAACGAAATAAAAAAATTAACTACAAAAAGCATATCTGAAATAAAAAAAGCTTTTGAAAGCCAGGACTTTTCAGATTATATAAATACAATAACTTATTTCCCCCAACCAGAGTCTTGGAAATTCGTAAGAATAAAAGGTAACGGGTTTACTATCAAAGATGATTTATATTTAGACGTAGCACCAACAGATTTTCAGATAAAAGGCACAGACGGAAACTTATTTGACGTTCTATTGCCAGTATCAGGACTTATATCGACAGGAGTAATTCCACACATCATAAATGAGCAGATTGGGTATAATATCCAAATGAACGGCATTACCGAACTTACAATGGATGAGTTAGGAGTTATCTTTGCTTTGGACGTTACGGGTATTCCTGATGAATATAAAGGGGAGAGTACTATGGAAGCTCTAAATGGTATGTGGGATGCCGCAAGAGCAACAAAACTTATGCCTTTGGATTTAAGCCGTCAAAATACGCAAGGCAACTCTCCAAACGTATTTCAAAGACAAGACTTGTCATTTACGGATATGATAACCGCTAAATGGAACTTTGCTAGAAATTATAAACAGGAAGCTTTTAATAAATTAGGCATTTCAGCAGAGATTCTAGGAGCTCCACAAGCCTACGCAACAGCAGAAGGAGTAAAACAGGGAGTTAATGGATCAATGGCTTTAATGTCACCGTATTTTGACAAATTCAATTATGGAAAGACAGAAGGCATAAACTTTCACTTGGCATTTTCACAATTCTGCGAGTACAAAGGAATACGAAAATCATCCATTTATAGAAATTCTGATGGAGACACTTACTATCTTGATATTATGAAAGAGGATGGTGAGATATTCCCCCTAAGAAAATTAGGAATAGTTGCCGAAACAGATAATAAAGACAGAAAAATTGTAGAGACAATCAGAAACGTGGTAATGAATAATAACACCATAGTAAATGATTTGGATGATATGATTACTTTGTTCACCAATCCTGTGCTTGCTGAGTTAAAATCGGCCGCACAAGAAATGAAGAAAAGAAAAGAAGCTCAAGGACAATTAGATTTTGAAAGACAACAACAGCTTAACCAACAGAATATAGACGCACAATCTCAGGCAATAGATAAAGACTACGCTCACGAGAAAGAGATAACGGCAATGAAGATCCAAGGAGATAATGAAGAGAAATATATCGATGCAATGGGCAGAGCGGCCGATAAAACTTCAAATACCGATGGTTATGACAGGATTGAAAAAGCCTATAACCAATCAATACAAGACGATTTCCAAAAAGCAAACCTCTTGATAAAGAATGATGACGTAAATAGAAAATTAATAGCCGATGATAACAATAAGGCGGCTAAAATGCAAGAATTGGGTCTTAAGGCTAGAGAAATCGCCCTAAAAGAAAGAGCCTTAGCTGTTAAGGAAAGAATAGCACTCACACCAAAAACAGTTAATGTAATTTAAACACATAAAAAATAAATTAACTTATTATTAATCAATTTATACATTTTGCAAATTAAAACAACATACTTAACTTTGCAGAGCATTCAAGAAAATGGAACAAGGAACGCAATTATTTGACACAAAAGGTTTAGCTGAATTCTTAGAGGTTAAAGAACCTGTAATAGTAGAACAGCCGAAAGTTGAAAATGAAATAAAAACAGTTGAAGACTTATTTGACAAGAAAGAAGAGGAAACTCCTAAAGCAGATGAGCCTAAAATAGAACCAAAACAAGAACAAAGACAGGAGGAGATTCAAGCACCCAAAGGAAGTGACTATTCTGAACTCGTTAAGTCTTTGGTCGAAAAAGGGGATTGGGGAGACTACAAGATAACAATTGCCAACGAAAATGGCGAGGATGAAGAAGTAGATATCCTAGATTTAAAACATATTGACAAAGAACTGTTTTTTGAATTGAAAGAGGCGCAAGAAGCTGAAAAGAAATCAGAATTTGATAAAAACTATATAAGTAAGGAAGGTATAAACGAATACACTGAAAAACTTATTGAGATTTCAAAAGAAGGCGGGGATATATCACAGCTTATCCAAACCCAATCACAGCTAATTAATCCTGTATTACAGATCAAAGAAAACAGAGATGAAAAGTCCTTAATTGATTTGGTGGCATTTAAAATGCAAAGCCAAGGATATGAATCTGACTATATCAACTTAAAGATATCTAAGTTTTTAAAAGATGGAACTTTAGATGAAGAAGCTGATAAAGTCATTAACGAGATAGAAACAAACTACAATACACATCTCGAAAATACCAAATTACAATTAAAACAGCAGAGAGAGCAGGTTGAAAAAGACAGAAAGGAATACAGGAAAACCCTTTCAGATAAAATCAACGTATTCAATCTAAAAGAGCACGACAAAAGAAAGACTCTAGAAACAGCTTCAAAATATGATGAGAATGGAGTATCAGAAGCAGAGAAACTTTTTTATAAAATCAGGCAGGAAGACCCTGAAAGATTCTTAGAAGTGGTAATGCTCTTATCAGATAAAGAAATGTTTGAAAGCGTAAAATATACAAAAGCAAAAAATGAGGCAACGATAGGTACATTTAAAAAAGTACTCCAAATCAAAGCTAAAACAAATACGGCAGAGAAAACTCCCGAAAAGAAAGAAGACGGTTTTGAAGCCCTCTTCAAGACCAAGCAATCCTTATAAACATTAAAATTAAAAAAGACAAATGAGTTTTTACACAAACCATGTAGCGAATAGAAATTCTGATATGGCTGTTGCATTTACAACGGCAGACGCAGCGAGGTCATTAGTATCTCAACAAGGATATCAAGACTATTCAACATTACAAGACATTTATGAGGAAGATCCTCTAAAAAATCACTTAGGACTTATCAATCAATTTGGTGAGCAAGGAGACGTATCAGTAGTACCATTCTACCAAGACGCACTATCTTCAGGAGCAATTCTGGAAGTAAACGGATGGGAAGGAAAGTTCCACTATGACTTACCTATCGAAACAGATAACAGAACAAAGACTACAGGAGATACTTCTGACCAACCTTTGGCAGGTATCGATGGAACAACTTTCCAGATTATCTTGAACAAAGAGTTCGCTCCAAATACAACTTTGACAGCAAATGCCATCGATGATGAAGGTATGACTATTGTTGTTTCAGATGCAGAACCAGTTCAGGCAGTATCAGGAGGATTCTTGCATACAGTTGTTTTAGGAACTAATGATTCTGAAAAAACTTATGACACATCTCTTTTAAAATCTGATGTTACTTATATTGATTCAGGTCATGGAGTTGCAGAGTATGGAGAAAAACTAGCCTTGGCTCATTTAGAAGCAGGTTCAAACTATCAAACTTTTGAATTCCAAATTGGTTCTCCAATGGGAGCTGAAACTTTCTATACAGGAAAGGCCAACGAAGTAGATTTAGCTTGGGGTAAAACGAGTTCTAGAGATTTGATTTCAGATGTTGAGAATTATGCAGCACAAGGAATGGAAATTGCTTTCCTAAAACAAAACGTACCAGGAAGAGGAACAGTTAAATCTGTAGCTTCTATGATGCAAATCTTGACTATCAGAAAATTTAATACTTTAATGTCTCGCTCATTAATGTGGCAGAGAGGTTTCACAATCAAAACTGAAAAAGGTATCGTAAGATATAATGAAGGATTGTGGCATCAGATGAGAAGAGGATTTATTTTGACATACGCAAAACGTATGGGAATGAAACCAAGCCATTTAGCAGTTTTAGCTGATTATGTATTCAAGCAAAACCCTATGATGGATGTTATTGATAGAGTATTGAGATTCAAGACAGGTACAGAACTTGGAAAGAACTTCGAGATGATTTATCAAAATGAATTTAACGAACAGATTAACCGTATTGCACCTCTTTTAGGAGCAGACAGAGTAATGACTACAAGCCCTGTTTCGGGGCCTTGGGATGCCTTGATTCTTAAGCCTGTAAAAGTAAAATCAGTTTACTTGCCAGGAATTGGACAAGTTGAGCATACAGTCGACAAAGGGTTGGATTACGCAGCACAAGGGCTTCAAGACAGAAGATTCCAAGGAGCTAATGCTAATGGATTCTCAAGCACTACTTACTCAGGAATTATGTGGGATGTAACAGACCAAGCATACTCAAATAACGGTAGAATGCCAGCAGGAGTTACAAACATCGGAGGAAATGACAAAGCTAATATCCACTTGGTTGTACCAAAAGGAGATAAAGTTTTCTGGGGTACTGAAAATGGACGTTACAGCTCTAAATCTGCAAAAGATATTGTAGCTTCAAGAAAAACAATGACAGAATCATTCTTCATTTACGGTTCTGCTTCAACTTGGATGAGAGACCCTTCTAAATTTGCAATGATTGAATTGGCAAAAGAAGCACGTAGAGGTTACAACTAAAATAGAATAAGCATATCCTCCCTTGACCTAAGAAAATCAGGGGAGGTTTTTAAAAGAAAAAAGAGAAAAACAAAACAAAATGAGTGAAGTAACACTAAAAGTGGGGAATACCGAAATTACAGTAGGTGGGAACCATAAATATACAATTATTGGAAAGCCTGATTTGGATGCCCCAAAAGGTTTTGCTGAATATGATACTTCAAAATACCTGATGTCAGGAATTGGAGAAAAACATTCAGTGCCTTACGATTCACAATTAGACTGCTATGATACATCTTTTGATAAAGATTCAGCTTCTAACGAAGGGGTTGAAGAAAGTATAATCAAAAACTATGTAACTCATATCCAAAAACCTTATGAAACAAGATTCAAAAAGAAATTAGATTCTACTAATGATGAGTTTTGGGGAGAAGGCGGAGATAAAGGCTTTATGATGGATTTGTACATAGGTAAAGTTTTTGATATGAATAACTTTAAGCACCGTTTGGAGTTGTTCCAAGCTTTGAAAAAAGGACACATCTGTGAAAAAGGCGAAAAAGACCACTTCTATCAAAAAGCTAAATATTGCATCGTAGACAATAATAAAAAACAAAATGTAAAAGAGAAAAAAGCAAAAGACAAAGCAAAAGCATTCTTTACTTTTATGAATCTCTTGAACGAAATTGAAGAGAACGATGACCTTTATTCAATCTTGGAATGGATTAATTTCCCAAATCCAAGAGGAACAGACAAGGATACTTTAATGACACAAGTTTCTATCTTCTTTGATAACCTTACCACAGGACAAAAGAACTGTGAGAAATTTATGGAAGCCTATGGTATGCTTGATGACAAGGACAAAAAAGTTGAAATGGAGTATTTCTCAGCCTTGAACAAGCTAAACCATAACAAGAAACTTACATACAGAAGAAGTCAATACTATCTTGGAGATCTTCTTTTAGGAAACAGCTTAAAAGCAGCCGCTAAAGTCGCAGTACAAAAAGACGAAAAAGCTTCCCAGCTTAAAAAAGCAATTCAAGACGAATTAGACAATATAGAATAATATGACACCCGAAGATATCTATCTAATATATTTGACCAAGGCGGAAAAAAACCTTACAAATGATGCAAAATCAACAGATAGAGGAAGGTTTCAAATACTATGGAACAACCAGCAGATAGTCTATTACCGCAGGCTACTTGAAATGAAAGGGAGTGATAACATAAGAGAAGCTCAAATTTTTCTAGAAATATCAAAACCTTTGGAACTAGATTCCAGAACAACCCAATCTTCAAGATTCAAACTACCCCAAAACTTTTTCGACTTAGGAGACATAGAGGCTTACGCCACAAAAGAAGAATGCAAAAACCAAAAGATTTTTCTCTATGAAACATCTCCTGAGAATTACACGGAATATTTAAGAAACTCAGACACAAAACCAGACTTCCTATGGAGAGAAAGCTTATACTCTCTCTCCTCGGATACGGTTGAAATATTCCAAGACGACTTCACGATAGAAAAAGTTAAAATGTCCTACTACCAAAACCCAACGGAAATCAAATTGATGCAAGAAAATAATCCAGAGTCAGACTTTGACGATGACTTCATCATAGAGTGGGATGACAAATCAATTTACAAAATTATCGACCTATGTGTCCTAGAATTTGACACATCGGCTAACTCAAACAGGATAAATCCTGATTTAAACAGATTACAAAACTAACAAAAATTAAATAAGAAACGATGCCAGGTATTCATTCAGCATTATCTCGCCACCTTTTTACAATTGATGGCGCAGTAAAGACAGCAGGGGTAGGATCAAAATTAGCCCAGGGACAGTTTGCATTAGTGCAAAAAGACAAACCAGTTACAATTGGAACGCAATCAGGAGCGGCAGTATTGAGCGCAGGCTTGATTTCAGCACTTTCTCCTAATGCGCAATTGGAAATGAGAATGGGAAAATTCCAACTTCCTAATCCAACAAACGTATATAATAACAAACCTAACTCTTCTGAGGTATTCAGATTAGGAGATATCAAGGCTATTAAAACAGTTGCACCTAAATATTCAGAACAGGAATTTGATTCTTGGATTATCGGCTATGACGGTATCAACCCTTCAACAGCTTTAACAATTCCAGAAGGAGGTTACTCGGTAGTAGATATTTCTTTCTGCGGAGATGCTTTGGAGTTTGTTACGGGTACTAAAAAACATTTGGCAAAATTCCACATTCAAAGAGAAGTGGGACAGTCAATGAAAGAAGTAATTGAAGAACTTTATAGAAATATTCAAAACTATACTATTCAAGGAAACATTCCTTTGACTTCACTAGCTTCTGTAAAACTAGTAGATTCTACGGGAGAAGCATTGACAGGAGACGAATATGTATTCGCAACTTTGACAGTACAAGACCAAGGAGAGCCAGCAGATTTGGCAAGAATCCAAGCGCAGTATGATTACACAGTAGTTTTAAAAGAGCGTCAAGGAATTAATTCTGTTTATTCAGTAGTAAGACCAGAAGGAGTTGCTTTAGCAGATTACGTGAGAACCTTCGGAGGTTACGTTAAAGGTTGTGAGGACTGTCCAGCAGGATATACAGAACTTGCAGGCGGTGTAATTTATTCAGTGTCTCTAGAAGATGACGGAGGAAGTTCAGCAGCATTAGTACAAGCACTTCCAGGAGCAGTAGCAGCATCAGCAGTAAAAGTAGGAAACAGTGATGGTATGGGAACATACACAGTTGTTTTAGATAACGAACTTACTGTAGCTGAAATCAATACTTTCGTAGCGGCAGGGACAATACAAAAAACCGCAGAAATTCAATTAGTAGGACTTGTATCTGATTTGTGTAACAATACAACAGAAACAGAATTTGCATGGGTTGATGGAGAAAGCTGTTTCGCCTCTACTGAAACTTACCAAATCCAACTTCAAGATGACGATTGCGACGGTTCAAGACTAGCTGAATTGCAACTAGCTTACCCACAATTGACAATTGCAGTAGTTAATACGGATTTTGCTACAAGAACAGTGACATTGACAGGAACATCAGGAACAGCTAACGTTTCAGTTAAAGGTACAAACTACTTGGCAACTTTTGCAACGAGCCTTGCAGTTACGGCTACAAACTTCGTTACAACGCATTCTGCCGCTTTAGCAACAGCAGGAGTACAAGTTACAGCAAATGGAGCAGTTTTGACTTTCAGAGCCTTAAATGCAGATGTAACAGGTATTACAATCACAAATGCAACTACAAACTTAGCAGGAACTTTAGGAGCAGTTACTCCAATCGCTTCACAAGGAGGATGCCAGACAGTTTATCAAACAACAGTAGCAACAGACCTAGTTTGTGAAGACTGCGACCCTATCTTCACAGAACTTTTCACTTCGGAAGCTCCTAACGCTTATGAAGGAATTGAATGGAGAAGATTAGATGTTGTAGAAGACGCAGAAGGATTAATGGGAATCAAGATTACAGGTAAGCCAATCATCCAAAGACCAGATGATATCGCAAAAGACCAAATCCCTTACTATGAAACTTCTGTAAGAATTATGGTTGCTGGCGGATACGCTGAAGAAATCAACTTATCAACTTATGTGAACATCGAACCTTTTGCTATAAAGCAATTGAGCTGGGCACAAGACAGAGATAATTTAGGATGGCATTTGTTAGGATGGGAAGAAGCATCAAGAGTGTATTTTGAAGGAACTTTCCGCCATAAAGACAATATGTATGCAAGACAAGTATTGGGAGAAGCTTCTAATTTGAATTTCTCAGCACAATATGTAGGTTTTGAAATCACTATAATGGATAGAAAATTCTCTCAAGGAGTAGGGCACACTTCCAATATCGGAACAAGCTATACAATTTGGGCAGAAGTCGGATAACACCAAGACCTCCAAGTCTTAGTAAACCAACTGGCCGCTAAAGTTGGGATTCCAGTGGAGAAAGCTTTTGTAGCATAATAGATTAAAAATAGAGGGAGGTGTAAAAAGCTTCCCTCTTATATTAATAACAATAAAATTATAATACTTTGAAGATTGATATAGATTTTTACGTCCTGCCTACTTCACCAAGAACGATAGCAGTATATGATGACAGTGATTGGTCTTATGCTTCAAAGAAGACTGCTTATATACAGATAGTGCCACCAGGATCAAAGAAATGCACAACCCTGACTTTTCGCAAGAATAATATTAATATTATTAATGCGAAAGATTTAGGACTCGGATGCGGAGACTTGCCTGATGGGATTTACGAGATTAAAGTTCTGAGCAAGTTTGAAGATATCAGTGAAAGCAAATACTATCTCAAAACAGACTCTTTAGAATTCCAACTATCAAAAAAGATAATAAAAATAAATGAGCTTTCATATTTCGGCGAAAAAGAAATAAAAAGTGTGTTTCAACTAAAATGGCTATTAGAGGTTGCTAAATCTTACATAAAGGAAGGTAATTATCAAAAAGCTGTACAATCATATAATTCTGCCAAAACTTTAGCAGAGTCAATAAACTGTGAATCATGTTAGCAGGACAGATAAGTTTTAAAAAGTACTCTTATGATGACATTGAAAAAACAGCACAAGAGAATTACCAAAAACATTATAAATATAAACATTTCAGGATAGGTTCGGACATAGACTTCTTAAAGGACTATTTTAAAATGGAAGCCTATAGAAATTTCTATGAGTGTCTGGAAGATGAAATAAAAGAAGAGATAAACAATCAAACTCAAAAGAAGTGTAAAAAACACGGATTAAAAGCACATTGCAATCACTATAAGGAACATAAATGTGATTGGTGTGAAGAATTCAAGATATTAAGAGAATGTGCGCCAAAAATAGAATGGTAACTATGGAATGTGAAAAAGAAAAGTGCAAAGAAAACAGCATAAATTGGGTAAAGAATTTGCCTTCAAAACCATGTCCTAATTCCATATACTTTCTAAAGACTTCTGATGGAGTTTTGATGTATGTATCTTCTCTTACAGGAGTACTTACTCAAATAGGCGGTTCTAGTCAAGGAGGTGATATAACAATAACTTCACCTGATTCAAGCATCACAGTAACTGAGAACGGGCAAGATTTTCAAATTAAAGTTTCAGATATTCTTCAAAGTCTCATACAATCTGCATTACAACCAGGAAATAATGTATCAGAACTTGTAAATGACGCAGGGTACTTAACGGAATTAGGAGAACAGTTTCAAACAGTAGCTACAGATTCTTATGTAGGAGATAGGTTAGTTCCAGTAGATGCAAATATAAACGGCCTCCTGATAAATAAAAACTCAAATACAAGAAACGGATTTGAAGCAGTAAACATAAATGCAGGAAATGGAGCAACTTCTTCAATAGTGGCTAGAGGTTCCGCAAATCTATATGAAAAAAGCATTTCAATGCAATGGTTTGGATCAGGTTATTTTGTACCCTACTTAAGAGATAAGGGAGCTATAACTTCAACTAATGATATTGTAATTGCACCAACAAATAATACAGGAGTAGATTTCAAGACAGGAAGTACAATTTCGACACTTACAACTAAGATGAAGTTGGACGGGGATGGAACTCTGAATATAATCACACAGCCCATAACAGATAACACAGTCACAAAAGGACTCGCAAGAAAATCAGATGGAAAGGTTGTTGAATTTGACATACAAGGAGAAACATTGCAAGACTTACAATCTGTAACAGATGAAGGTCAAATTACTACAAATAGTATGGCTATTATTGGAGAATCTAAATCCTTTAATGTTAACAGTGATTCCTCTGGAGATAATTCTGCTGGAATGTATCTAGAGGGCACTACTCCTAAATTTCAAATTAGAAAAGGATTAGTTGACTATAATATATACGCTCAAAATATAAATTCTATTGTCAACAGACAAGCTTCTAATCAATCAGGTTATGAAGTAGTTTCAGTGAATGGAAATCTAGCGGACTCTAATGGTAACGTATTAGTATCGGCAGGTGGTAATTTCATCCCTCTTACAGGAACAACAGAAGGTAATCCTGTTACTGGGGATATTGAAATGTATAATCCTGCAAACGACGATTCTTATAAAATTAGTGCTTCAGATGATTTTTCAGTATATAGAACTTCAGACGGAAAAGGATTCGGAATGAATTCTACAGGTATTAATTTTAATTTTGACGAAGACTCTAAAGGAATTCAAGGTTCTTTTTTATACGACAAGCAAGATGACCCAAATGCTTTTGCACAGATGGGAGATTTAAATATAAAAGTTTCAAAAGGATTAATCTCAGGAGATTCTACGATTGCAGCTTACCTAGGACAAAACGCAGTAGCCAGTTACATACTAACTTTTGCAGATATTTCCGCAGGAACAACTCTAACAGATATAGCAGTTCCAGGTCATACAATTACACAACAAAAAGCTAATTGGTTAGCTCTCACTGACCAAAATACTTACGATTGGATTATTGTTGAGATTGGATTAAACGATACGGATGACGGAGAAACTGTTTCAGGAGCAATTTCTAAATATCAAGATTATATAGACACCATTAATCTTACTAGAAAAGCAAGTTCTAAATTAATAATTGGAACAATGACTCCTTGTAGAGCAGTTGCAGGTATTGATTATTCTGTATGGCTAGGACTTAATGAAGCCATTATGGGCGGTGGAGCTACACCTATTACAGGAGTAGATATTAGAGTAAACAATCACACTCTTTTGCTTTCAGACGTAAATGATAATTTATTACCAGCTTACGATATGGGAGACCATATCCACGAAAATAATTTAGCTAGAAATGTAATAGGCTGGTCTTACAGAAGAGTATTGAGAGATATAAATTATATTCCTCAATCAAGTATTAATACTACAGAAAAACTTACAAGTACTGCTGGAGGATATGTTGATCTTATCAATAATCAAACTATTGCTGGAGAAAAGTCTTTTACAGATACTTTACTTTATAAAGTTGGTAGTCAATCTGTAGGATTTGGAAAAGATGGCACAGACCCTGTTTTACTATTTAACGGTGCATATAGAATGCTACACAGTGCAGGTTATGGAACAATATTTAATGTTTCACCAGGAGAAAATTATGCATGGAGAATAGGTAATAATTTAAATATTGAAATGCATTTACATCCTGATGGTAATTTAGCTAATGGTTTTGCTTATAATGTAAATACAGGAGAAAAGCTTCAGATTAATGGAGATGGTAAATTTGTAGGTAAAGTTTCTGGATTAGATGCAGTATTACCTGAACATTTTGTACCACTTGGTCAATTGTCTAGTAATACGTTATCATCGGCTAGCTCATTAGCATTATTACCTACAAGCAAAGTAATGTACTACAGCTATACAGGAGCAACAGCCACAACTTGGACATTACCGACAATAGCAAGTAATTCTAGAACAAGGTTTGTATTAATAAATACAGGGACAGGCACTATAACACTGAACAGTAGTTCTGGAGGAAACGATATATGGGATTCAGGAACTGTCACAAACACTTACCCTATATCTCCAGGCTCTAGTATGGAGCTATTCAATAATGGAAATTCTTATATAATACTTTAAATTACAACGATTAATGAAAAATCTTTTAGCACTAATTACAATTTTACTTTCTTCAACAATTTACTGCCAAACTCCCAGAGCGGGAGGAATTAATAACTTACAAGCAACAGTTTTAAATACAGTGCATGATAATTTTGTAGGTGTTCAGACAACAAATTTAAACTCTTTCGCAGTTTACAGCTTTGGAAGTAATTTTGATTATAATCTAGGACTAAAATCTACAGACAATATCTCTGAAGGAGTTACAAATAAATATTTCAGTAATACATTAGCTAGAAATGCTTTTAGTGCAGGGACAGGTTTAAATTATTCAGCAGGCATATATAGCTTAGATAGTGCAACGCAAGGGACTCTAGCATCTATTAACAATAAATTCAATACCCCAACAGGTACTGTTGTGCAGTATTTAAGGGGAGATGGCTCCATATCCAATTTTCCAACAATACCTTTAGCCCAAGTTAACAGTGATTGGAATTCAAATAGTGGTGTAAGTCAAATACTAAACAAACCAATATTATTTAGTGGTTCTTATACTGATTTATCTAATAAACCAACAATACCAGTTAATACAAATCAATTAATCAATGGTTCTGGATTTATTACTGGATATACTGAAATAGATCCTACAGTTCCTTCTTATTCAAAAACACTAAGTTCTTTTAATATAATTAAAACTTCTACAGATGGGTTATATCAACCTTTAGGAAGCTATCTTACTAAAACTTTAGCTGATACATATTATTATCCATCGACAGGCAACCCTAGTGGATTCTTAACAAGTCTACCGACAAAAAGTTTTAATAATTCGGCGGTAAAAACGATAAACGGAACAGGAGTTCAAATATCTACAACAAGAGATGCCTTTGTAACCTATACAGTAACTCACACTATAGCTTTGACATTGTTGTTAGCTTCAGGAAGTTCGCAAGTATTTTTAGAAGTAAGTCCAAATAATTCAACTTGGACTACAATAAGTCAAGCAGGGTATTCAGACGGAGTAGCAGTAGCCGTGGCACTCACAAAAACAACTACGAACAACGTACAAGGAATGATTCCAGCAGGAAATTATGTCAGACTAAGAAGCGTGGTATCAGGTGGAGGGTCAACAACCTTCACAAACGGTCAAGAAGTACTTAATTAAAAACCAAATAAAAACAAAAATGAAATTATTCCACGACAGTGCTTATTTTGTAAGCGGTTCAAATCCAAATGCAATTCCTGACGCTATTAATGCCCTTAGAGATTTAGGTATAACAGTGGATGAATACGATCCCTATGATTTTGAAGCTTTGGGCATATACCTTTCAGCTACTGAACAGCAAAGGTCGGGTTTGCCACTTCCCCAGAAACCTAAGAAAAGAATTTAACTACTAAAAATCCTCCCAGAGTAAAATTTGGGAGGTAATTAAAAATTAAAAACATGTGTAAAGATATAAATTCCTGTGGTGACGTTACTTTTGCGCAGTGCGTGAGATACGAAGAAGATTTACCAGAATTTTCAAAAATAACAAAAGATTGTGTTAATATAGAAGATACCAACAAGGATATTTATGAGCTTATTGGAGAAATAAAAGAAGGGATTCCTGCAAATTTAACAACAAGATTAGAAGAATTAGAATCGCAGGTTTCAGAACTTCAAGAACAAGTAACAGCTTTACAGAATCAAAATGTTTGTTTAAAAGATATAACAGAATGTATTAATGTATCAACAATAGAAGATCCATGCGGGGAAGAAGTAACAAATTTAGGACAAGTTTTGAATTACATATTAAGCAGACTTCCCTAATAAGTAAAATAGCATATTTACCCGTAATACTAGCATTCACATATTTGACTATATACAATTTCATTGATTTTAATTATTATATAAATCTGTATTCCAAGCTTGTGATAATAGACAATATAATGGTATTTTTTGCTATAATAGGCTTTATTTTAGGAGGTTATAAAAAATGGAAATTGGAAGTCATAAGGTGTTTTTCTTTTGTTATAATACTTAACATTTTAACTGAATATGCAAGATACTATGATGATATAGATTACTTCAAGTGTTACTTTGCGATACTTATTCTTTTCATAGTCTCTTTCACCATAACAAGCACACAAACTAATGATTGATAAAGCACTAGAATTTCTAAAGACGCTTGTTACCCTCACCAATAGACAAATAATAATTTTACTTTTTTCAATAGTGGTGGCAGGTTTAGGAGTAGTTATATGGAAACAGAATGAAATAATAAAGAGTAAAGATGAAGCTATTACTAATAATGATGTTAGATATAATAATAACATTGACGCTCTTCAAAATAAAATCAATGAACAAGAAAAGGAAAAATTTAAAATCAGCGACGATGCTCAAAAGTATTTCAGAGAAAGATTTGAAAAACTTGAAGAAGAGTCCCGTAGAAATTACAGAGAAGTAAGACAAATAAAACCGAGTAAATAATGAAGACATTAGGAGCATTAATTATAGGATTTTTTCTCGTACTATCAGTGAAGAACAATGAGAAAATTTACCCCGAAGTAGCGAAAATAAGTTTAGAAGAATCAAAAAGTTTTGAAGAAACAATGCAAGAAACCGATTTATATAAAAAGACAGTTATTGTAGAGGACACCATAATTCAGACACAAAAAATATTAAGAGAAATAAAAGATGAAAAAACTCATAGACGATCTGCTGAAATCACCAAGTGGTAAGTATTCAAGAAAAAGTGTTATTATTATTATAACATTTGCATTCACAATAATTTTAGGAAGTTATATAGTAGTAGCTGAAGTGTTGAATAGTTATGCCTCTGGAATATTTGATTCGTTATTAATATTTTTAAGTACCTTGCTTTCGATTTCGATTGCCGATAAGAAGATTTTAAATAAATCAGTACCGAATATAACTCAAGAAGAAACAGAAATATAAAACCAAGAAATAATGCCTAAAGCAAAAGAAACAAAAAATTTAGTATTTCATACCTCAGCAGGATTTTCATTAGTTCCAGGAATAGAAGATTTTTGGAGAAATAATTTAAAATGGAAATCAAAAGGGTATGCCGTAATTATAGAACCTAAAGGTAAAATTTGGTACTTGAACGACAACACTGCCAAATATGGATATGTTGAGAAATACAACCAAGGTAAATGTTTTGAATTTATTACTAATGGAGTAGCAGGAAACAACTCAAATAATGTACATATTTGCTACATAGGAGGGATAGAAGTTGCAGGAAAAGATTCAAAAGGACAAAATATCTACAAAGGAAAAGACACAAGAACACTTGAACAGAAAGCCTCATTTGAAGTAGTTATAAAACAGTTTTTAGATTGGTGCAACGCTAATGGAAAAGATACCAACTTTGCGACTGGCTTTGTGGGGCATAGGGACTTTTCTAAGGATTCTAATAAAGACGGCATAATTGCAAGTTGGGAAAGAATTAAAGAGTGCCCTTGCTTTGATGCGATAAAAGAGTACGAAAAATACGCTTCTCCCGATAGAAAAGGATTACTACCTACAGTTCAATCTACTAAACCACAAACAATAAAAGATAATAGCTTCAAGTTTTATTCTGTAGTTGCGGGAGATACACTTTCAAAAATCGCCATAAAGAATAAAACGACAGTTATAAAAATTAAAAAAGATAACTCTTTGAATACCGACTTAATACAAATAGGACAAAAACTTAAAGTATAATGATAGCCTTAAAAACATATTGGAGAGAAATACTCATAGGATTGCTAGTAATTACAGTTATAGCTTTATTGAAAGATTGCAACCCTGAAACATCTACAGTCACTACTTATAAAGACGTAAAAGTAAAAGTCCCAGAAGTTGTCGGAACATTAATTCCTGAAACAAATACAGAATTACCAAGCAAAGGGACAGACTCAATAATCTACAAAGATAAGATTATATACTCGACTCATCCATTTGACAAGAATCTGGCAGAAAAATATTTAAAATCAACGGACAGCTTAAAGAACTTATTATTTATAAAATCAATTCAAGAAAAAGAAAATATAACTGATTTCTCAGACAAAAATATAGAGTTAAAAGTAAGGACAACAGTACAAGGACAGCTTAAAGATATTAAGGCAGACTACAAGATAAAAGAAAGAGAAGTGATAGTTCAAGAAAAAACTATTACAAATACAGTATTAGTCGATAAGACTCCTAAAATTGGATTTCTGCTTGGAGGAGGTTATAACCATTCTTTAGATTTGAAAAATAATTCAAGTTTTGAAGTAAATGCAGGAATAAGAATAAAAAAAGTAACAGTATTAGGATCAGCCACAACAGAAAAAACAATAGGAGGAAAAATCCTCATAGAATTATGAAAACAGTAAAACAACTAATACAAGAATTAAACTGGTTTGATTTTTTAAGAAAGATTAAAGAGATTTTATTCAGGACTTCAGATAATCCGCTAAATTCCAAAATACAGGCAGGGGATAATATAACCTTATCAGGAGAGGGGACTGAGGAATCTCCTCTAACAATAAATTCAACAGGTGGAGGCTCAAGTGAAGTGCCTACTCTTCAAGATGTAGTACATTCAGGTAACGTTATAACTTCGGGAATAGTTTCACAAGGAGCCCCTATTGAAGTCAGAGGTGGTGGAATGGATGTTTATGACGGGATTAGTTTTATAAATCAGGCAGGAGATACAGTATCTTCTAGATTGAGTGCTTCTAATTCTAGTGGAATAACTACTCTTTCGCTCCAAAATGGACTTCCCTTAGATATAATAGGGGGGGTTAGGTTAAGTTCAGTAACTAATCAACAGTACAACAGAGGACTGGCGTTGAATTCTGATAATGAAATAGTAAGCTATGCTAATTCTGAAATTTCAGGAACTTTCACAACACCTGTTTCAATTACAGTAGTAAACGGAATAATAACAGCAATAACTTAACTTAATTATGACAGAGTGTAATGATTGCATTGAATTAGAACAGGATTCGTGCCAAGGAGAAAAAAAATTTACAGAGTGCATAGTTTCAAAAAATGCTGTACCAATTTTAGGAATTGGTGTAAATGAGCCACTAGATATAACTATCATAAAATTATCAATAATAATACAAGGACTTGAAGCAAGAATTCAGGCTCTTGAAAACGCTTAAAAAATGTGTAAAAGTAATTGTGATTGCAAAAAATGCTTCTCGGACAATATATGCAACGAATGCCAAGTCAGAACAATGACTGACTGCATAACGGTGAATCCTGAATTACCTAATATAGGAACAGAGGCAGGAGAAGTTTTGTCAACAGTTTTGGAGTTAATAGACGCACAGCTAAGTATAACACCGCCAGTACCTACGATATCCATAACAAATGTAGGAGCAGGAGAAGAATTATATAAAGGCTTGAGTAATTTAGGCAATTATGAATTTAGAACCTTAGTTCCAGGGTCGGATACTGTAAGCATAGTTCAAACCGCCGATACTATAATAATAGACTTCGAAGCACCTGTGGTAACACAGAGAACCTATAGTGCAGTAAATACAGGGACAACTGGCATAGGCGTATTTAGAGACGCAACAGTAGGGTCTATAAACACACAGTTTAATTTTAAAAATATAAATTCTGTAAATACGGGCACAGGAACAGATCTCCTAAATGCAGTCGCACAAGTAGGGGATACTATAACAATCTCTGCAAAAAGAATTGCATCTGACAGTTTGATAATAACAGAGACTGACGGAACTATAAATATAGAGACTCCTACAATTGTAGATATACCTAGATTTATAGTGAATTCAGCCTCACAGGCACCTACAGAAGACGGTACTATATCTAAGCCATTTAAAACGATACAGGGAGCACTAACTGCATTCGTAGGCACAGGCACAGCAATAGCTCCCCAATTTGCAGGAGCAGAAGTAGTAATTCAAAAAGGACTTGGATACTCATTTACAGGGAATTTTAATTACAATTCACTTACCATAATATTAGAGGAGTCAACATCTATAGATTCAAATCCTGCTGTGGGAGATTTTATATGCGATTATGATGCACTTTCTGACACTTCATCTTCAATTAAGATTATAATAAAAGAAGATGCTTCCATCATACTTCAAAAATCAGGATTCAGGAATTCAGGAACAACCACAGCAACCAATAATTTTGCAAATAGTAAGAGTATTTCTATATCAGGAATGGGTAGCATTAGACAAGTAGTGAACAGCAACACCAATAGCTACAGAATTTTTGATTCTAATTATAATGCAACCAATAGCTATAATAATGATGGAGCGTATCAGTTTACTGTATCAGGAATAATAATAGGTACAAATACACAGTCTATTTACAGAATAGGCGGTAATAGCAGGATAATACTTGAAGAAGTCTTAATAAGCATTCAAGGTAGCAACACTCTACCAACTACAACTGAATTTTTTAACCAGGTGGGTGGTTCTGCGATATTTTCAAGGGCAAATCTCGAAATCATACCTGTATTTTCAATAACTTTAAACAGGTTGTTTCCTATATCTCAATCTGCTTCTGTAGCTACTACTTTAGTGTTTAATAATTGCAAACTTCGCGGAAAAGTACTAACACTTTTTGAAAATATAAGCGTACTTCAGCCTAGCCTGCAAGCATCTTCAAACACGACAGAATTTTTTAATTGTACCAACATCATAAAATCTGGCTCTGTCTTCTGGACAAACTGTAGTATGTTTAATAATGTTTTTCAATCTGGTAGACCCGATTTTACACAAGTAGATCTGACAGGAGCTAATAACTATAGTACATATAATATATTTAACTCAAATGTGGTTGAAAATTTGAGATCTTTTTCAAGCAGGGCAGTGGCTGTAGCGTCAGGACTCAGAAAAGGGGAAAAATTTATAAATACCGCAGGAGTGGCATCTCCTACAACAGGTTGGATAATAGATACCGTAATGGAATAAAAATTTTGTTTTCTTTTTTCTTGGAAGGAGGGTGAGGGATAATACCTTTGCTCTCCTTTTTTAATAAATAATAAATTAATCAATTTTTTTAATCCAAAATTCTTTAGTAAATTTGCAAATAATAAAAACACAATTTTGAAAAATTCTGAATTTGTAGACTTGGTTATAAATCAGGCGAAAGATAACAATATAGACTCCGTGCCTCCAAGAAGATATATCTTAAGAATGGGCAGAGCCTCCTCTATAAACTTAATAGCCCAAAAGCTTTTAGAAAGAACACTTTTCAGAGAAGCTTCCTTATTCACTACTCTAGAATGTATTGAATTAGAGAGAAGTGACAGAGTAAACTGTCCTTTGGTAGATTTAAGACGATGTGAGACTTTAATGAAATCTAAAAAACCTCTTCCTAAACCTGTTTTTAGCCGATTAGGGAGCTCTATTAAGAATATAAGGAGCGTTGATGGAGGATTTGAATTTTCAATTGGTTATGACACTCAAATAAGGCGGGATAAGAAAAGAAAATACAATTATAAATCAGACGTTACAGTTTATATTGGAAGTGATTTGCATATCTATATTCCAGATGAAGAGATATATCACTTATCTGTAGATTTGATAACTTTAGAGACTGAAAAATGCGGTTGTGGGGATGAGTGCAAAAGTGGATGGGATTACGAGTTTATAGTTCCTGACAGATTTGTAAAAATAGTAATAGACGAAACAGTTCAAAAAATACTTCTAAGAAAGCAGACACCCGAAGATCAAAACCCAAACGGCATAAACGGAAATTAGATGGATCACAAATTTTTATTCTTCAAGGAAATAGACTCGCTAGGAAGAGAATCTTATGAGTATTTCAAAAAAAATAAAAGATTTACGCATAAAAGTTATGACGAGTTTAAAAAATGGCTTATAATTGCAAGGGCTTTAGTGACTGAAATGAACATAATGTATGGGGAATCGGATGGTGGTTTGTATCTTAAAGATTTAGGTTATTTTTTATACCTTCCAAAATATTTAGCAAGAGGTAGAAAAATATCGGTAGTGAGAAGAAAAAAAGACAAGTTTAAATATGAGCAAAGTTTTATACCTCTGTGTAACGAGCTTTTAAGTTTCAGAATTGAAGGTACGTACCTCACTGACAAAGTATTGATACCCAACCTTAAAAAACTAGATCAAGCAGATGAATTTCAAAAACAAATCATCTATTTAAGAGGCAGAATAAAATTCTTGCAACCCACCAAATATATGGAAATTTAATGGATACGATATCAATAAACGAATTTATAGCCGAGATAGAGGCAAAATATCCTATACTTGCAGAGAGCGGAGATATAGATAAGTCCTCTATTGTATTTACTGTGATAAATGCTTTGAGAAAATTCGGAGTAAATGTACAGAATCTAAAAAGTGAATTTTTAGATATAGATAATTCCAGAGCAATGCTTCCACAAGACTTTAAATCTTTAAGATTAGCTTATATCTTAGAACCTCTCGGATTTACAATATACGGAGACAGGCAAAATCTTACAGATAACTATGTTTATAGAGAAAGGATAGAAAATCCCGCTAGATGGAATGAACTTACGAATGAATATATGAAAAGCTGTGACACCAAAATAGTCACGGAAAAAATAACAATTAAGAGTTCCCAAATTCACACCCATTACAAACACCGTTTTTTAGAAATAGAAGGGACAGTTGAAGCAAATTCCTTAGCGGCTGACTGCCTTAATAAAAAACTTAGAGTGGACAGTCCTTACAAAGCAAGCATCTCAAACTCTATATTAAATACTAATTTCGACAAAGGTAAAGTTTATATTCAGTATTACTCCTTACAGACAGATGAGAACGGAGACATGGTAATCCCTATATTTTCTACAGGAGCTATTTACGACTATATAGAGAATCTTGTAAAAATTGACATAACAGAGTACCTGATAAATAATAATCTGAATCCGCAAGGCATTTCACAGCTATACCAGAAGCTAGTACAAGAAACAGTTGGATTGAAATCTTTGGCAATGAAAGAGTCAAAATTTAAGGGATTGGGTAAAAATTGGAGTAAAAGTTTTTCAGAGAACAACAAGAAACACTTCTCAGGATATTTTAGATTTCCAAAATAAAATTAAAAACTGTGCAACAGAAAAAAGAAATAAGCTTACCGCTTCGCGGAATGAACAGGGAAAATAACATAGACAGACTCCAAGATGGAGAATTTGTTTTTGCTCTTAATTCTGACACTAACGGACAGGTAACTCACAATGAACCTTCAAATTACTTAAATGTAAACTTTCCAGAGGGTTATAAAGTCATAGGTTTTAAAAAGAACGCCTTAAAAAACGTAACTTACTATTTTCTAACCAATAGAGAAACAAGCAAGTCTTCGATAGGATATGTCGAAGACTTTTTGACTTTTCACGAAAATGAAGACCCTCAAGAAAATTGTGTAGGCTGTGGAAATGCAAACGTATTATCTGAACCTTTGGAACAGACCACACAAACAGCAGAGAACATTTACGTAGAGCTTATAAATGATAATTGTCTAGATATAGGAAAAGGTCTGAATTTCAAAGATATCTATCCTATAAAACATATTGTAATAAAAAATGAACAGTCAGGTACTACTATCTATTGGGAAGATAACTTAAATCCTCCAAGATGGTTAAACGTATCAGATACAAGCTATCTTTTTGAAGTGGAGATTCCTTGCGAGGATAATGATATTACAAATTGTATAGACATAAAAAAACTTCTGCAATTTCCTGAACATTCTCCTCTTTCAATCCAAGCAGTATCTAGAAATGTAGGAGGTAACTTAAGAATGGGAAGTTACGAATACTTTGCATGCTATTGTGACAAAAATGGTGCTGAAATGTCAGAGTACTCTTCAAGTTCAGGAGTGATAAAAATATTCAACGAAAATGATAGAATCTTAGATTCAACTGAATTAGATGACCTGACTTCATTTTCTATAAAGTTAAATATTTTAAACTTAGACCCTAAATACAGATATTACAAGGTAGTATGTGTAGAAAGAGGCGTATTAAATTCAGATATTTTTGCCTATGAAGAGGGGATTTTCTCTACTTCAAACGATACTGTTTTGTCAACTTCTTCGGGAAGAATTTACACAAATACCCAAAGAGACAGTCTTATATCTCCTAAAAAGGAAGTACAATTAAACGATATATTTTTTAGAAAGCCTAAAATAGAAAAGGCAGAAGGTGAAGCCGTTATAGGATCGAGAAAGTATATACACGGAGTAAAAAGAAGGGAAGAAGTGAATATACAGCCTGTGGTAAATCTGCTCTCATCTCTTATGAAGTGGCAGACAGTAATCACTAACGAGGAGTTATATAAAGATGGAGTTATTTCAGCCGATTATATGGGATATATGAGAGATGAAGTACAGCCATTTTCTTTAAGGCTTCTTTTCAAGGATGGAGGCAAGAGCTATAATTTTCCTATCATATCCAGACCAGCAAATAGTGAAGATCTCGAAACAGGATTTTCAGACCTAATGGGGGATATCTCAGGATGTGATTCAACCGACAGAGATTATAAGTGGCAGTACATAAATACAGCAAAAGTAGAAAAAACTTGCAGTATAGCCACCAGCGGTACAGAGGTAATACAAGCTGAATCTAGAGTGTGTGTAGTTCGAGGAGTTGATGAAATTAGTGCAAACACAATAGAGATAGAGTTAAATACAGAGTTTGACAACCTAAAGGATTACATAGCGGATAATCCTAGCGTAATCATTCCTGAAATAACACCTTATCTTTTAAACCCTTACCCTGAATCTCATTGCATCCCTGTTTTTGGAACAGTTTCCACTTCAGGAAATTTGACAGAAGGGAAAAATTACATTATCTACGATTTGCAACCAGGAGATGATTTCTCAAATGTAGGTTTTACCACAGAAGGCACGGTCTTTACAGCTACTGGAAATACGCCAGTATCATGGTCTAATCAAACAGAGGTGGAAGAGACTGTATGCGATACACCTACTCTAGATGAATTTAAAGTTTCTATCAATACTGTTGAAGGAGAATTTGTCAATAGAGAAGAATCAGCATTTCCAGAAAGCTACGAAGATTTTCCTAGCAGTTCTTGTAACTTTTATGAAGCCAGTTCGGCAGGAGGTTATGTAAGGGATACCACTTTTGAATATCTCTATATGATGCGTTTGGGAATACCTGACAACACAAGAAAGACTGTATTGAAAAGAAGCTATAATTCTACCAATGAAGGATGCTCTTCTGCCAGCGATATCATCAACATTTCCGCAATAAATAATAATGCTCAAAGATATTTTATAAACTACAGAGGCGGAGAAACAAGAGCAGAATTAGAAACTGCTAAAGAGGCATACTTAACAGAACTTACAGGCGTAAATGGGTTTGGAGAAAAAATTCAGTCAGGGGCTTTGTGGTTTAAAGCAAATACCCTTAATAGAAATAAATTTATATTAGAAGTATCTAAGACTCAAGAGGCTCCCGCAAATGACGACATAATAGAAACAACAGTAAATCCTACTCAAAAAGTGAGGGTTTCCCTGTTTCACAAGTGTTCTGATACACAAGCCTTCTATGGTGAGATTATTCCCATAAGAACACAAGGGTTAAAATATAGAATAGAAAGTTATAGAAATACGGATTCTAGATTGGTCATTACAGGAACTTCGGGTTCTGCAAGCGTCATAATAAACCTAGAGTCTTACCCTATGGTTTTTGACACAGATATAGACACTACCATTAACAATTTTATGCTCGAAAACGGGACAGAGCTGGAAGAAAATGGAATAAGAATATCGATAGAAGATGGGATTATAAGTTTAAGATCGGCTATAACCCTCACAGTTAATGTAGACAACCTGGCAGGAGACCTAGACGGTACTTCTCAGAACGATATAGTAATAATTAATAATACTGTAATTCCTCTAGTAAATCCCTTTGCTTCGGGAGATATGTTTGTAGCTATAGATCCATGGGTAAATCAAACTTTGGGACTTCCAAAAGATGACACTCAAGAAAACGGATACGATCCAGAAGCAACGCCCGTAGTAAAGTTTAGAACAGCCCCACCAGACGGATGTTTTGCTGTAGTGACAAGAGACGTAACCTATGATAGAGCAACAGTTTCATGGACTTCAATAATTCTTGACAAATCTGAGAAATACTCTACCTCATGTACTTATTTTCTACCCGATAATTTAGAATGCGAACCTATACCTTACCAACAAGGGGAATTTGCCTTTTGGGAAAGTACTAGGACATATCCTGACAATAAGGACTTATACGACAGTAGCGGATTAAAAATTGAGCCTTCCGACATACCTTCTGATTTAAGAAATAAGTTTGAACAGTATTATGCCGAAGGGTTAGACGACGACAACTACTATACGCTTAAAGAAGGTGCGGATTTCCGATGTGCAAAAATACGACACCCAAAAATGCCAGATAATAGAGTAGCGCCTTTTATTGCAAATCAAGAGATGCCGTCTTTTACGGACAGTTTTATATACCCTCTAGGAGTGCATTTGGATGCTAGAGTGGTTGAGGGCATGTTAAAAATCGCAGTCAGAAATAATCTTATGACTCAGAGGGAAGCCGACAATGTTTTCGGATTTGAAATTTTGAGAGGGGATAACACTTACAGTAAGAGTGTTATTTCAAATGGACTAATGTTTGATATGTATCAATATGACAGGGATGACAAACAGTATCTTTATTCTAATTTTCCTTATAATGATTTAGGAGGAGATTTGTATCATAAGCCTAATAGAAGTGCAAGTAATGTAATACAGCACCCTTATCAAGGAGAAAAAAATAATAAATTTACTTATATTTCTCCTGACCTGCTACATACAAAAACTCAGCTTGGTACAGAAATTTCTATACAGGGGTACTTAAAAGGAACGGCAAAAAGTAATTTTACTGAATTAGAAGACCATCCTAAATGGACAATATTAGGAAGAAAAGCCAGAAATACAGCAACCACTCTAGCAGTTACAGAGGTTGTATTAGAAACGGCTATCAGTGTAGCAGAACTTACGTCAAGCCAGTTCTTTATGGCAGGGTTTGTTGTAGGTACAAGTTTGGGACTTGTGGGTGCCATACTAGCAGGAGTTGCCTACGCCACGAGCGGGTTTGTAAAGTCAGGACAATACAGATATGACTGGATTAAGTCTTTTAGAGATATCGGAGCTTCTTACAACTTTGCTTATTATGGGTACAGTTTAGGAAAGTATAACAATATTATAGTAAACAGGGATGATGCAAATTATTTCAAACCTTTAAGTATATCAAGGTATCTGCCAGACGGGGATTTCTCTCTAGTCGATACAAAAGCGGGAGAGACTTACAACATAAACAATTTCCAAAGAGAGGGATCGGTATTTCTGGCTTTAGGTGATAATTTTTTGGAGTACTCTCAACAATACCAAAGCATAGATAACTCCAATATAAAAAACACTTCTTCAAAAGCTACTTCTAGTACTATAGGCTGTGATAAGAGAGAATTTTCTCCTGATATTGCAAGTCCCTATGTAACTATGAAAAACTATGTTCCTGACCAATATGGAGATATCGATACGGTGAGATGGCTTACGACAGGGAAGATTTTTGAATTAGGAGTATCCAACAGCTGTGAACCCGTATTTGGCGGAAACATAAATATAACAAGATTCACCTACAAAAGAAAAATACCGTTTTTTAGAAGAACTGCTTTTGGAACTCCCGATAAGACAACTTACGAGTATTCGACAGCAAGTAACATAGGATTCCCAAGATTCTACTGTGATTATGAAACAGATACCGAATTTGACGGATTTCTAATACCTATGCCAGACATTGATTCTGACTACGAGTTTGACTGTAAGCCAGGAGGGAATAAGTTTTATATCAGGCCTTCAAAATTCTACACAGCCTATTATAGTGTGGTAGATTTTCTAGTAGAGTCGGAGATGAACTTGAATATGAGATATGCCAATAAAGATATAAATACGCACTTCTATCCAGTAGTGCCTAATTTGGAATTCCTCACTCAAGAAAAGAACATATCTATAAAAGAGCCTAATTCTATTCTATATAGCAATGTATTTTCTTTACCTAGAATTTACACAAATACTGTAAATCTTCCCACAAGTTATGACAGAAAAAAATGGAATCAAATATCGCAAAACGTTAATGAAATTATATGGTCAGAACTGGATAATAGCGAATATGACAACTTTTATGATCCATACTTAGTTTATAAGCCTTTGAACTCTTATGATTTCGATACCGATTCGGGTAAATTGAAAAGCCTAAAAGAGTCTACAAGAAATCAGGCAGTTGCAAGGTTCACAGATGGGATGCAAGTTTTCAATACTGTGGACAATCTCGCAGAAAGAATAACAGCTCAGACAAAAGAACTTGGAACAGGAGGAATATTCACAACAAAACCTGTGGAGTTTGTAAAGAGTTCTCTTGGATTTACAGGTACTCAGCACCATAATGTAATTGAGACTGAATTTGGAGACATCCATATAGATTCTGAAAGAGGACAGGTTATATTCCTAAGCAATGGGGCGGATAAGATAGAAGACATGGCTTACAGCTTTTCAGGAGAGATATCCAATATGCAGAGGTGGTTTAAGAAACAGCTTCCATTTAAAATAAAAAGATTTTTCAAAGACGCTGACATAGACAATCCGTTTCTAAAATTAGGAATTTCAGGAGGGTATGATGCAGTAAACAAAAGATTCTTTTTGACAAAATTAGATGCTGTTCCGATATCAGACTGTATTGAGTATGATCCTGAGACAGGGTTTGTATTAAACCTGACAAATTGTGAAGGAGAAGAACCACAGCCGACCTGTTCGCTAGGTTTTACTTACAATCCAGAAACTGAGTTATGTGAAAGAGTCAGTGAAGTTTCTGCTTGCCCTGCGGGATTCATTTATAATGAAACAACCCAAATGTGTGAAAAAACAGAAGCTTGTGGTGAAGGTCTTGACTTAGTTTTTATATTAGATGCAACTTCATCTCAGCAAGGTGCAATAGACTCCATAAAAAATGCTATATCTACAGAAATAGTTCCTGCAATCATATCTCAATTTGGAACAAATTACAGATTAGGGCTTGTGGCAATAAAGGATAGGAGATTTGTAGGTGCTGCATTATTTGACAACCTTGTACCTATGACTCTTTCCAATGAATCTGCAATAAGTTCTGGGCTAGCAGGAATAGTAAGCGAAGGAGGCGGGGCAAGTCAAGAGCCTAGTGATATGGCTTTAGAAGCTGTTCTTAACAACACAGGAGAAATTGATCCTTTGGGTACACCAATAGCAGGCTCTATAACAATAGGCACATTCCGACCTACTTCTTCAAAAGCTATCATACTTGTAACAGACAGCTTGCCATCAGGTTTAAATGATAATTACAGATTAGAAGATTGGTTGCATGCTGATCAGTTGGCGGACGAAGCTTCAAATAAGCAAATACAGATATTTCCTTATCTCACTTCTCCAACTCAGGCAAATCCTATACCCCCAGGAGTTAATCCACCGAATGTAACTTATCTTATGCAAAACTATGCTAACAAAACGGGAGGAACTTACTATTTTGCACCAAACGGCTTGAATATAAGTGACGGTGTAGTAGATGCAATTCAAAGTGTTGGATGCGAGGTAGAGGAGGTTCCACCTGAATGTTCTTCAAATTGCGAAATATTAGAAGGAATGTGCACTTGTATTTTCACGGAAACTCCTACTTATGAAGACATAAGAATACCTATTGAAGTTTCAAATCCTGAATACTTTGAAGATAGATCTTGGACTATAAGCTATAAATTTGAAAGAAAAGGATGGAACAGCTATTTTAGCTCAACTCCAAATTACTACAATTCCCATCAAGATTTTTTCCAAGCGGGATTTAATTCAAATCAGTCAAAACTGTGGTCACACACTTTGGAGAATACTTCCTTTCAAGTCTTTCAAGGAGAATTAAAACCTTTCTTAGTAGAGACAGTTTATGCAAATAAAAATGCAAGCAAGCTTTTAGATAACTTAAGTATAAATTCAGAAGCTTTGAGATATCAAGACAACTGGTCATATTCAGAGTGGGCGAATAAAGGGTTTAATAAAGCCATTATTTATAATAATACAAATAACTCGGGAAAACTAAACTTGAAAGAGCAAAAAACAGTCTCTGATATAAGAAAATATCCGATAACAAACCCTGATAACACTCAAGACATCTTATTTGTTCAACAAGATGAGAAACAGCACATAAACTATTTCTATAACCGCGTAAAAAAAGAGAACAGAAATATTCCGCAATGGACTTGGGATGATAACAATATCTACAGAGAGATTGACAGAAGAGCGGTAAATTTCGCAAATAAAAAACTTCTAGAAAGAATGAGAGGAGATTCATTCATAATAAGACTTGAAAATGATTTAGAGTCTAGATTTAAGATTAATTACAAAAACACAGAAAACGATGCCACCTATTACGACAATTAAGTCTTTTCAGAATGACCCTTATGAGCAGTATACCCGAAAAGTGGCATCGGCAGAAAGTGGAGAAAAAACAACCGCCAAAAATCCTTTCGGTGCGGCGGGACTTTTCCAATTTGTACCTTCTACTTGGAGAAATCTTACTCAAAAATATAATCTGAATTACTCTCAAGATGACAGGCTAGACCCCGAAAAATCTAAGCAGGTAATGAAACTGTTCACGGAAGAGAATAAAAAACAGCTTTCTAAAAGATTAGGTAGGCAACCTGATGACTACGAACTTTATCTGGCACATGGGTTTGGAGCGGCAGGAGCGGGAAGATTAATCGAAGGTGTAAATAAGAACCCAAACATAAGAACAGATCAATTTTTCTCTCCCATAATTTTAAAGCAGAACAGAACCCTTTTATATAACAAAGACGGTTCTGCAAAAACTTTAGGAGATATAAGCAACCACTTCAAGGCAAAGATGAGTGCGCCTGTAACAAGGTATACAAATAGTGAAAAACAAATAACACCACAAGAAACAGTCCAAAACCTTCAAGAAGTTAATAACAGATTAACAGATTTGGTATTTACCAAAGAACTCCCTAATTTTGCAGGAACTTCCTATATTCCCGACGAGGATGAAAATATACAAAAACTTGAACAAAAACAGGCGGAAAAAGAAATAATAAGAGAAAAGGAAGTCGTAGTACAACAAGCACCTCAAGAAGAGTCTCAACCTATTCAAGAAGATACTACAGAATACTATATAGATCCCAATCAAACTTACGCTGAAATAGACAGTTTCTTACAAATGCAAAAAGGGGGAACTCTATACGTAGATAATACTAATGACCCAAGATATCAAGCGTACCAAGATAGTTTATATCTATATGAAGAGAACAGACAGACTAAAGAAGATATGCAGAAAAGACCTTTAGTGTATATGGGAAGCTTGAGAGACGTTGATAATAGTAATAACGGAAGAGTTTTTGATATGAGCGTTACTGAGGATGATAACGGAAGACAAATCACAGGCATAAACCCAATTTCCCGTACAACTTTTAAGAACACCATAAAAAATCCGATACAAGGTAGACCTGATATAAACACTCAAATTTCAATAGGTAATTACAAAAAGCCAGAACAAACAGTTACTATAAAAAATAAAGCAGGTTATCAACCAAAAGCCGAAATTTACAAACAACAAAGAGAAATACAAAGTACAGTCTCAAAAGTAGAGGAGCAAGGAGTAGCCCAAGTTTATAATAACATTGTACCTCAAGCAAGTTTAGAAGTATTACCAAATGCTCAAATACCAAACAGTTTCAGCCTATCAGAATACAATGAGAGAATGAATAATGCTCAAGGCTATGGTTCGGGTAGGTATGATGAAAACGCAGACATTCTGAAAGCTGAGAGAGCTTTGGATTATCAAGAGAAATACAACCAAGATATAGAAAGGCGTTACAACAATCCCGAAGCTCAAAATAACCCAAAGGCTCAAGAAAGGTATAATACTTTGAGAAATTACCTGAATATAACTCCAAACTATCAAATAGGAGGAGAAATACCGACCTCACCTTTGGGTATGTGGCAATATCCAAATCAAACAGTAAGAGTACCGAGCGGGAACATAACAATGAATTTTATGAAACACCCTATAGAGGCAATTTCAGAACAAACAGGTGAAAGAGTAGTGTTAAGACCCAATGAAAACTACTCTTTCAAAAATACAACATCCGTAATAGAAAAACCCATAAGACTATGAGCTTCGATAATTTAAAAAAATTCCTTACATTACCAAAAATGCAATTTGGCGGAGGATTTGATCCAAATAATCCTATGTCAAGATATGATTATACTTCACCATTTCAATTTCCGCAAAGCCAGCAAAATCCGAATTCGGGAATGTCAGTCTATAGTGGGTATAATCCCGATTTGCAATATCAGCAGGCAAATCCTTATTATGGGATGAGTGTGAATAGCGGATATGCACCAGCCCAAGCTCCCGCACCTGACATAAACTGGCTTTCGGATTTGACTAAAACCATGAGTCAAAATATCCAATCCGCACAAAACCCAGTAACTCCAATAGCACAAAATACATCAACAGTCCAGACACCCCCACTGACGGCATATGATGATGGGTCAGCTCCTCAGCTAGGGGCAATCAGTTCAAATTATAAATCACCCCAAACAAACATATCGAATTTGAATACCCAAGGAGGTTACCAATTTAATACTTCGGGTAATAACGTAACAGCAGGGCAAGCTTTAGACGCACAAACAAATTATAATAAACAACAGGCAGAACAACCTCTCAAGTTATTCAATCCGTTTGGAGGAGTAGATGTATCAGCAGCATTACAATACGGTTTCTATAACGCTGGACAAGGGAACGGAGGTCAAGCCACACTAGGTTTTGGAAAAGGACTATTAGGCTTAGCTAGGCAGGGATTTAGTGCATACGGAGCAGGGAAGGAACAGAGAAACCTTATGAATCAGCAGAATAATCAACCTATTTACAACTCAACACCTCTAGAAAAAGGGGGATTTGTAGATTATATGCAAAAAGGAGGGTCGGTAAGTGTAGGGAAGTTTCTAAGTGGTAAATATATTACTGACTCATCGGATCAAAATGTTGAAATAGAAAAAAATGAATTTGTGTTGAATGCAAAAGATGGCCAAGTACAAAAAGCTATCGGAGAAACTCACGAAAAAGGAGGAATTAAAACTAATCTGCCCGAAGGTTCGCAAGTTTTATCAGACCATACAAAAATCGGTGCAAAAAATGCTAAAGAGTTATCTAAAGAATTAGATATTAAAGTGAAGGCTAAAAATACTTTTGCAGATGTTTTAGACAAATATTCAAAGAAAATTGGCGTAGAAAAAAATATAGAAGAGGGAGAAAAATTAGTAAACCAAACAGAAGAAACTCTAAAACTTGAAGAAACAGACACTAAACAAATAAATTTAGATTTCATTCAACAAGAAACAGCTAGAATAGAACAAGAAAAAGAAGAATTGAACACGCAACAACAAGAAGCTTTTAAGACAATTTTCGATAAGCAGGAATCTCAGAAAGGGAACTTTTTACAGGAGGGAGGAGAAACTGTAGCGACAGCTACTCAGGAAGAAGAAATAAATCCAAATGATATAGTAGTCCAAGTTCAGCAAGCAGTTGCTCAGGGAGCACCTATTGAAGAAATAGTGAACAATCTTTTGTCGATGGGATACTCAGAAGACGAAGCATCTCAAATCATACAAGCTTCACAATCAGAACAGCAACCTCAGATGCAAGAGGGAGGCGTAGCAGGAGAGCCAGGAGCAAGAATAGGTGACTTTTTAAAATCTGCTAATTTAATAGCACAATCAAAAGGGGTAGAGCCTCCAAAACTTGATTTAGAGAAAGGAGATATCACAAAAAATTGGACAGAGCTTCAAAATTGGTTTGTAAAAAACGCGCCAGAAGAAGTAATAAGCTACTTTGACGAGCAACCTATTACTAACAAAGGTATGGAAATACTTTTAAAGAATAATAAGACAGCTCTTAAAAACTTAGGTATTGACACCAATAGAAAACCTAACAGTTTTAGCCTAGAAGAAAAAAGAGCAATCCAAGAAGCTATTCCTTTAGATGATAAATTTATTTTAGATCAATTTGCAGACGGTAAAGTAGACTACAGATTTCCACAAGTAAGTGCGAATTCACTTTCTTCAATCACTCCTCAAAATCAAGCAATAAACGCTTCTATGGTTTCGCCAAGTGGTAATGGATTTCAAGAGCAAGAAATGACTGCTCAAGCTACTGATAATAATACTCAACAGAATTCCGCGCAGAGAGGAAGAAATGTAATCCCGATGTTACCTGTCCTTGAAGGACTTACCCCTAGTGCCGCGCTTATTCCAAGAGCAGACCAAGTAAGATTCAATAGGCTAGAACCTACTTTAAGAACACCAGAGGCTTCAATAGCCGCAATAAATAATCAGACTAATTTTGTAAACCAGCAGGCATTTCAGTCAAATCCAAATCTTGCACCTTTCTTAACGGCAACAAATTTAGGAACAACACAACAGTCTGTAAATAAAGCAATAGCAGAAACAGACGCTTATAATGCCGAGGCAGTTAATAGAGCCAATACTTACAATGCAAATGTAGGCGATAAAGAACAGTTGATGAATATAAATCTCGGTCAAAACTATGAGCAAAGGTTATTCAAGACTATTGATAATCAAGAGCAGGCTTGGAGCAGATATCTGGTAAACAAGCAATTGCAAAACAAGCAGAATTGGATGGACGTAAATAATTTGAATTTGACAAATGCAATGACGCCTAATTATCAAACTGACGGATCAAATGTGTATTTTTCAAATCCAAGAGATTATTCAACTAGAAGTGAACAGGACATACAGTTTGATAATTGGTATAGAAATGCAACACCACAAGAACAGATAGCGTACAGAAATAGCGTAATTTCTAAAAAACAAGATGGTGGGTATATTTATGAGTTTGAAGATGGTGCTCAGCCTATGACTGACCAGCAAGCTAGAGAAGTGGCACAAGCAACAGGTTTCACAGAAGATTTTGCAAGAGAGTATTTCAGACAGCAAGGGGCAAATCAAACACCTCAATATCAGCAAGCTCCTCAAAGACCAAGAGTCAATCTTGAGACGGATATGATTGCAGATATAACTTCGGGAACTAATAGATATACACCTAATGGTGGAGTTATCGTAGGAGACTATAAAAAAGTATGGCTCAATAACAGACCTGAGACTTTCACAGCAAGAACCCAGCCACAGGAGGGAAGGGATTTTACATACCTTTCACCGCAAGATTTTGTTAAATTTCAGCAAAGTCAGAATTACAAGCAGTATAAGTCTGGATACAAGACTTCAAACATAGCTTCTCGATAAATTTTCAATTAACGAATTTGTATAACTCAAATTAAATCATTAAATTTGCCTGCTTTACATCAAGAAGTGGGCATTTTTATTTAAAATATGGCAAACTATACTTCCAAGGACATAACCCTAGCTCCCGTAACAACGAGCATTAATCTGCCTCTGATACAGCAAGTATTGCAGGTAAAACAGGGTACGTACAATCAGGCGGATGCACAAGTCCAAGCAGGATTATCTTCTCTTGAAAACTTAAAACTTTTAAGACCGCAAGACACAGAATACCTAAACTCTAAGATTAGAGGTATGACGGCTTCTTTGGATAATATGCAGGATAAGGATTTATCTAATCCAAATGTAGCTTCAAATTTCTATTCCACTATAAAATCAGTAGCGAGAGACCCATTTGTAGTAGAGGCCGCATCAAATACAGTGAAGTATCAACAGTTTCAAGCACAGATGCAAGACATACAGAAGAAAAATCCTGATAAGTTCCATCAGATAAACTATCAGTTTGCTTTAGATAAGGCAGGATTAAACCAGTATATGGAAGGAGCTACAAACTCTTTGGGCAGTTTCTCTTATCATAATTATTCCGATTATAATAAAAATCTTTTGGATAGGATGAAGACTTTGAAAGATGTCAGAGGCGACAGGGAAGTCCAAATACAAGGAAATGGAGTAAATGGCTATCCTGAAGGAACACTGATAACTAAAAAATTAAGTGGTTTAACACCTCAAGAAATTGTAGATTATGTTCCAGGCATGATGACTTCAGAAGATGATATGCAGATGAGGATAGAGGGTTGGTGGACAGGTAAGCAAAATCCGCAACAACTAGACTCAGAATTTTCGCAATACACGGAAAATAAAAAAGAACAGCTTGATTCAAGTATAAATCTATTAGAGACTAAGGTAAATAATAAGCAGAATACGGAAGAAGAAAGAGAAACAGCCAGACAGCAATTAAGGGCTTTCAGAGCGGAAAAAGAGAATTTCTTGAAAAATAGCGCAACGGCAACTTTAGAAGAGAAGGGATATTTTGTCAAAAAGAATGATTATGTAAAAGCATTGGCAACAAGTGCAGGAGCATCTGAGAGTGTAAGTATATCCGAAGACAAAGCTTACTTTGCACGTCAAAATCTACAGTTAAAAACAGAAGAGCTAGATATAAAAAGAGCAGAGTTAGCACTAAAACAACAAAAAGCTGGAACTACAGGAGGTCTCTATGGCATGGAAGGTATTAGTGAATCGCCACTCACAGCAGAAACAGCCCCTAATATTGACCCGATAGAACAAGTTACAGAAAACTATAAATTAACACAAGGACAGCTTACAGAAAATATCTTAGATATATACAAATCTAACGCTACAGCAAGTGAAATAAAAGACCAATACTCGGCATCTATGAATGCTATGGGATACACGCCAGAGGGGAACTTGTTAAATGCAAATAAACAGCCAACTATAGATAAGGCAACGGCTATGTCTAAAGCTTTTGAAGACTCAAAAATGTATTTATCTAATCCTGATAAAGCAGCGGAGATTGTAAGATTGAAAACATTAGCTGATAATTCAGCCTTAGATTATAATAACACTATAGGCTCCGCTTCCAAAGAACTTTTTAACAGTGCTCCCCAAAAATACATTAGTGAATTTGTTGAAAAAATAAAAGCTTTGGAGATGGAAGATGACGGATTTATAACAGGATTATTCGGTATTGGAGGAGGTTCGGAAAGAGTACAGAATTTAACAGCTGAAGCAAGAAAGTTCATAAATGAAGTAGGGGGAGAGAGAAATTTAAAGAGTATAGGAAGCAATAATGCGAGACTAGAAAAATTTAGAGACCTTTATGGTAAACTTTCGCAAGAAAAAGAATATAATCTGAATTTTAGATTAGGGAATATGACGTTCGCTAGAGATGTGGAGGCAAAAGCAGGAGAACTTCTTAAATCTACAGGAGTGATGACTTCTTATGGAAGTGCCAATCAAGCAACTCTTAGTAATGAAAGTCAAAATCAAAGACTTATATCAATGATTCCTACAACGGAAGAGAGTAGACCATTTGACCCAAAGAAAAAAATAACAGTATATCAAAGAATTGTAGATGGAAGCCCTTCATTTGTAGTAGAGCAAAATGTCGGTTTTAATGAGAAAATGGGACAGATTAAAAAAGCAACAGCTGTACTGACTCCTAAAATGGCAGGATATGAATTCCTAAGACAAAGCTTAGATATGAATGAATCTTCAAGAGGACTCAGTGCAGAAGTAGCAAAAGAAAAAATAAGTATTGCGAAAAATCCAGCATATATAAAAGATGACGGAAAGTACGCACCTAAAATTGCAGATTACCTGTTAAAAAACACTCCTCCTAACTATATAGGAAAAGCATTTTTCGCAAACCCAGCAAATTATTTGACTAAAACTAATACGGAAGAGGCTTATTCAAATGTTTTAAGGAATAACTTTACTCCCGAACAAATACAGCAAGTTACAGAGCATATTTCAAGCCGTCTATCCCAATATAAAATTGATCTAGAACCCTTGGATGGAGAATGGTATATGTCTCTGGAAGATAAAGAAACAGGTGCAGATTATAGAGGTGGAAAATTAGGACAGAAAAATTTAGAAACTCAATTTTTAAACATTGCTCAAAATTATCCTCATACAATAGTCTTAGACTTCTTTTTAAGAGACCTAGCTACAAACAATAAAAATGCATTTAATAGAATTATGAATAATGGCAGATAACAACTTAAATGCGCTTATAGATAATAAAACTATTTCGCCAGAACTTCAGGCAGTTGAACAGGATATTAGAACTAGAGCAAGTACTCCTCAAATAGACCCTTCTAAAACTAACGGAATTATAAGCAATATTAAAACCGATAATGACTATTTTTACAAGGCTCCTATTAACAGTCCTCAAAAGATAGCATTAGAGTCGAAAAATTACAATATAAATGATGCTTATGCTCAACTTAATGATGGTACCTACATAGCAAAATATGATACTTATAAAGAAGGAGCAAACAATAATGAGATTCATGCACAAAATCAAGGAACAGGAGAAAAGTGGCTTAATGGCTTAGCTAAATTTGGAGGCAAAACTCTAAACGCAGTTATAGGCGGAACAGCAGGAGTTGTTTATGGAGCAGGGGCGGGAATAGCAGATTGGAAATTTGACTCTGTTTACGATAATAATTTTTCAAACTGGCTAGGAGATTTAGATACCAAAATGAACTACAATCTTCCTAACTACTACACGCAACAGGAAACACAAAAAGGATTGGGAGGACAATTATTCACTTCTAATTTTTGGGCGGATAAAGTTCTAGGAGGATTGTCTTTTACAGCAGGAGCAATTGTATCAGAGGGTATATGGGCTTATGCAACAGGAGGAACTTCTCTAGCAACCACTACCGCAAGATGGTCTACAAGAACAGCGGGTATGGCAAGAATAGCTAGCGGGACTTCAAAGTTTTCAAGACTTTTAAAAAATTCACTCACAGTAGGAGAGGATGTAGCAAGAGTAGGTACGGGATTGGTAGATGATTCTATAAACGTGGGAAGAGCCGTAGCTTTTGGTAAGGCGGGAGATGCTTTAAACACTTTAAGATTTACAATGACTTCGGCAGGATATGAAGCCTCCGTTGAAGCCTTGCAGTATAAAAAAGAACAAGAGGAAAACTTTTATAGAAATTTTCAAGAAAAAAACGGAAGACAGCCCGATCAAGAAGAGATAACAGCTTTTCAAGAAAATCTAAGTTCCTCTGCAAATGCAGTTTTTGGAGTGAATATGGCTTTGGTGGGAAGTTCTAATTTGGTAACTCTAGGAAGAGTATTCAATCTAAAATCACCTGTAAAAACAGGTTTTGGAGAGATGTACAACAGAGCCTTGTATGGAATAGGAAAAGCAACGCCTTCAAGACTCCAATCCATTAATAGAAGAATATTACCCTTTGTTCAAAATGCAGTAACTGAGGGACTTTATGAAGAAGGTGGTCAATCGATTACTTCAGCTACGGCAGGAAAATGGCTAGAACATGCTTACGATACAAACAACACAAAAGACTCTTTTGATTTAGCAGGGGCTTTATATGAAAACATTTCTCACCAATATGGTTCAAAAGAAGGATGGGTTGAGAATGGAGTAGGTATAATCATTGGTCTTTTAGGAGAGGCTGGGACAGGAAATACAAGAGGAGGAATAAGCAGGCAAGTTCAAGAATTTGAGAACCGTTCAAAATTAAATGAAACTTATACTTCAAAAGCATTATCGGAGCATTTCTTGATGATGAACCGTATTAACGGGTTTAATAAACAATCAGAAGATGCGCAAAAAAGAGGCAATCTTACAGAAGCTAGAATAGCACAAGACGGAGTAATATTTTCACTTTTAAACAATCGTTACCAATTAGGAGATTCTGTTTCAGATGTAGGCTTAGATATTGAAAAAGCTTTGGGAACAGTTACGCAAGACCAGCTAACAGAAATGGGAGTAGAAACTGATTTAGACACTTGGAAACAAGAACAGTCAACAGCGTTCTCAGAAGTTGCAAAATCTTTCAAAAAGAACAGACAGTTTGCAGAATATATAATAGGAAGAAATCCTGTTGCGGGAATACAGGAATTAGAGTCAGTTAACCAACTCAATGGAATTACGGACGAAAATGGAAACTCTCGAATAAATAATCAAGAAGCTCTTATACAAAGTCTAGCTTTTACAATGATGGGTGGTCAAAGATCGCATACCACCATGAAGGAAGCTGTTCAAGAGATGTCTGAGATTTTAGATTATGAAAAAGTAAAGGCTTTAGATACAATATCTAGCTTAGAAACAGTAACTCAAGAAAAAAGAAATCAAGTAAATATTGCTATAAACAGAAGCAATTCTTTAGAGGAGCAAAGAGGAAGACTTGTAGAACAGTTAAGAAATATTCAGGAAACCACGCAAGGGGATACTGACACAGGAACTAAAGTTTTGAGGTTATCTGACAGGCTTGCAAAACTTACAAACCTGATTGATTCTAATAATACAGAATTACAGCAACTTGCAGATGAAGTAAATCTAAATAACAAAACTTTAGAACAGACCACAGGCGTAAACCTAAATCAAGGTTTAGATATTCAGAGTATCAGTGTAGAGGACTTAAAAAACCTTGATTCAAATATCAAAAATTTAGGGTCTGTAATGGATGCTATAAAAGCTTCTAATCCTGAAAATTCTGCCAGACTTGAAGCAATTTTAGAAGAGTACAAGAACTCTAGAAAAACATTTGGAGCTTATCAGTCAACTGTATTAGCTTTCAGGGATGGAAAAGTAAACATTGATAACATCAATACTTTAGTTGGGCGCAAAGTCTTAAAAAAGAACAAAAACTTAGATTCGGCAACAAAAGAGTGGCTGTCAGAAATTTTAGGAAATTACTCAAAACAAGCTGTAGACGCTTTAGATGAGTTAACTAAAATTAACAACAGAACCACTGTTATTTCAAACGAGTCTATAGTAGATAAGAGAAGAAGAGGTGATACTTTATCAGAAGAGGAACAAACGTACTACAACGAAAATAAGACGGAGATAGATACTTTTATGAAAAGAGAGCCTATACTTCCAGTTGTACCCTTACCAACAGCTAAAACTAAACTTCAATACCTGAGAGAAAGACTTGCTAATTTAGTTTCTAGGTCTAATAACTCCTTGACTTTTATTGGGACTTCAACAGACGAATTTCTTTTAGAAAAACCAACACAAGCGGAAGTAGCAGAATACCAAAATCTATTAAGAGGAGAAACGGGGGAAAAAGCACAACTTTATCAAAAACTTGACAATTTATATGAAACACTTTTATCCAATGGGAACAGTGAATCAGAAGCAGAAAGACTAGCTTTAGAATCGCTAACAGAGCAAGAAAGAAATCTTTTAAGACAGAGAAGTCCGAAAAGAAGAGAAGTGGAAAACTCTTCTGAATTAATAGTAGGCCAAAGGGTAAGCACTCTGACCGACCAAGGAACGGTTACTTCAATTGATGGAGAATTGGTAACTATTGACTTAGACCAAAAAGGAACATTGACCGCAAACCCAAGACTTGTAGAAATTTTTACCGAGCCTTCAGTAGTAAACGTAGATAGATTAGAGCTGTTAAGGGAAAAATTATCAAATTGGAAAGTTTTAGACAGTTTCATAAATGAGGAAGGACTAACAATGGCTGACCTTGCAGAATTGATTCAACAGCAACAGCAGAACATTTCAGAGCAAGAAACCATAACTGAAATCACAGAAGATGATTCTTATGCTATGACTCAAGAATCTCAAGCAGGAGAAAAACTTGATGATTATACTCTGGCACAAAATGTCACAGGAAATGCCACAATAAAGAGAAATAAAGACGGCTCTGTGACTTTGCATCACATATCAGCACAATCTCTGGTAAATATCATAGGGGAGCCTTTCCAAGCTACAAGAAAAGGCAAGCCTATTGATATATCGGAAATCGCAATAGGCGATATAGTTACGACAGAAAGTGGATTAATGTTTTCAGTAGAGTCAGGAAACATCTTGAAAACGAGGAGTGAAGCATTTGATAACATCCCTCTTTTAGTAGTAAGAAGTGCCTCTACAAGCTGGACTTATGCAGATTTATACTATTTTAACGGTTCGGAGTATGTAAAGAAACCTTCAGACTTTTTTGAAGATATCCAAGCAGATGAGATTTATAATCTTGAACAAGGCGCGCCTATAAGATTTGAAATTGACAGGCAGGACAGTTACACAAAACAGCTTTTAGATAAATACAAAAAATCACCCACGGAAGAAAATCGAAAAGCTTTAACAGACGGTATTAAAATTTATTTAGTTTCAAAGGGTAGAAGAATTTCAACTTTAAAAGGAGAAAGAGGCGCATCACCTGATAATTTCAAGCTTTTAAGAGAAAAGGCTTTTGAATTAGCTATACAGGACAGCTATGAAGCAGACCTCCAAGCAACTTCAACAGTTTCGGCAGTATTTTTAGGGAGCCCTCAATTTTTCATTTCAGAAGACGGGCAGTTAGAATCAAGACCATTCACAGAAACTTCATTAGATAAAGTTTTGACTAAAGGGTATATTTTAAATGGTGAAGTCGTAACATCAGAAGACCTACCACAAGTAAATACTTCCTACGTATCTAAGATTTCAAGAAAATACCCTCAAAGAAAAATGCCCTTGGTGGTTGTAAAAAGAGGTGAAAATTACGTAGCTTTGCCAATATTTTTGAATAAATCACCTTTAGGGCAAAGAGGATTAGACATGGTGGAGAATGCCATAGAAACAGCCACGAGTCCAATAGAAGTTGCAAAGAACTTGAATGCACTGATTAACCAAGAAGGTATCAGAACTGAAAAGGTACTACCGCAAGAAGTTACAGATGAAAATCTTGAAAGAATCAGAACAGCTTTTCAAGAACATTTAATTTTCACAACAGCAGATGAAATAGCTTCACAAGATTATAACAAATCTAATCTTTTAGTGGATGCTCAGATGTATATTGACGCAGATAATCTAGAACAGGTAATCAATGCTCCAAAAGTAAGAATAGATATTCAAAATATGCTTTTCAATCAAGAAGCAACCTTTGATACATCTGATGTCAAAACTTCGGTGGAAAATGAATTAGATACTTTAGCAAAAGACCTTTATAACGATTTCATAAGAAATGCTTCCGCAACTTACGTAAATTCCAAAGGAGATATCATAGAAAATTCCTATACGGATGCCTTTGACGAAGAAAGTATGATGGAAGGGAGTTCACACCTTGATAAACTTCACAACATACGAATTTTAAGAGAAGCTTTCAAAGTGGATTTCTCTAAAAATAAGATTTTGAGGGATGCTGTAGGAAACGACAAGATTGAAAGAATAAAAATTCTTTTCGGTATTTTAGATAACATCAACAAACAAGTAAAGCCTAAAGAAGATATTCTGAAATCGGGCAATAACAACACTAAATGTTAATAAATTGAGCTGTAATATAATAAGAGAAAATGGAGAAATAAGAGTAGTGACGGATCAAGATACTCCGTCATTGCTTTTCCAGGAGCTAAAAGAAAAATTCACCCAAGAAGAAGCTTTAGAAATCTATAAGGCTTCTAAATCAGAGGCTTTTGAAACTGTCAACAGAGCTAAGAATGCTTTATTATACTCAGTGAACCAAACTGATGTAAGACTTTCTAGGCAAATCAATGGAAACTCAATCTCCTATATTCCGACAATCAGAGGAAAAAGAATAGGAACTTTGAGGATAAAAGGGGACAGGGTAGATATGATAACTATTTATGACGCTTTCAAAGGCAAAGGATACGGAAAGAGTCTTTACAAGCAAGTGGCTAAAGATTTATTTCAGAGAGGAGTACAGCTAAAAAGCGATAATGCTTCAAGTCAAGATGATTTGAATGTGTGGGAGTCCCTTGTGAGAGATAATCTTGCCGAGCAGACACCGGACGGCAGATATCAGTTCCTACTCCAAAACAGCTACCCAAACGGCGAACCCTCAATGCAAAGCGTCTTAGAATTCCTAAGAAATCAAAACCGCACACAAAGGGAACTTGACACAGAGGAAAGAATAGAACTTAAAAATTTATCTTTAGGATTTCAAGGAGATTTAAAAGCGGAGATGAACAGGGTATTTTATGACCAAGAAAATTTTTTTACAATAGTCCCGCAAAAAATGCAATCTTTATATTCGCAATATGAAATTGACAGGATTTTGAAATCACCAAGCCTGCAAAATCAAATAAAAGAAAGTTTAGAAGCATTTCAAAATACGGAATTTGATTTAGTTACAGAACAAGAGGTGCCACAAGAACAGTTAGTAAAATCAAGCACAATAGGAAAGTTTGGAAAAGCCCTTTATGAGAATCCAAACCGTCTAAAACAAGATTTGATGGAGGAAATTGCTGGCGTAGAGGAAGACATGTTTGAAGAAAATCCTTTTATAACTTTAGAAGAATCACAAGAATTTGTAAAAGCAAGAGTTTTAGCAGATGTAGACGGAACGATAGTAGAGCCTAATCTAGGAGACCGTTTAGCGATTTCGGCTACAATCTTAAAGAATCCTTATAAGGCTGTTTCTGCAATTGTCAAAATTACAAATATCTCAGATGAAACTCTTCTAGAAAATCCACAAGAAACTTATAAAGCTCTGAGCAACATTGAAAACGAAGCCTTGAAAATGGGGATAGATGTCATAGGAATAAAAGACCAAGCAGATAATCCAACTCTGAAACCTTTCTTAAATGCTTTAGGGGGTGTTATGGAAAATCCCATAGAAGAAAACTTGGCAACATTTTCTAAACTCTACTCAGAATTCTTTCCAAGGCAAATCCAAGAAACAAAAGCAATAAGACAGCCTAATGACAGAGATTATATCTACCTAAGAACAGCTTTGAGTGAGGGTGAAGTTTTCAATCAAATAGGGGCGATAAAAAAAGCGGAAAACGTTTATGTTCAAGTTAATGATAAAACTTTAGAAGAACTCTATGAAATAGCTTCATATTACAACCCAAGCCTCACACAACAGGAGAACCAAAGACAGGCTCTGAGAATAGAATCGCCCGAAAGAGAAACAGCAGAAAAAATAAATTTATTTAAAACTATTTTAGGTTTCGAGGGTGTAAATGAGGGAATTAGTGAGGGTATGAACGAAACTGCTTTCACAGGAAACTACGAATACCTTACAAATGATTTCGTGGCAGAATTCAATATAAAATCCCTAAGAGAAAAGAAAAAGAATTCTCCAATGTGGCTCAATTTCTATTCAAATTTTGAAATTAATGAGCAAGGTATAAATTTAAAATATACAGACGACTCAACACTGTCAACAGTAGAAGAGTTAGCTGATGAAAATTTAAGGCAGTACTCTTTGATTTCAAAACAAATGCCGAATCTGAACCAAACTACTTTAGATGAGAATCCAGATATATCTCAAAAAGAAAGAGATTTTTACGTGAACAATCCACAGATGGCACCTCTGATGCAAAGTCCCACAATAGTAGATTCAGAAACCCTAATATCGGATAGTCAAGAAAGGTTCACTAAAAGACAAGATGGAAGTTTATGGGAAAATGTGTTCACTCAAAATGGCAAAAGCTTATTTAAAAGACAAATGGTAAACAGATCGCAATACAATACCTTTGGAAACCCAAAACCACAATTTAATGAATATGACTTTGACTTGAAAGCAAGCATGTCAGATAATTCAAATGTTAAAGATTCCCTAAAAGCAAAAAATATATTAAAAGAAAGTTTTGATTGTTAATAAAGTTTACTATATTTGCTGAAAATATAAAAATATGGATAGAGGAATAAATGTTTTTGGAGCTTTTGATGGAATGAGTAATGGTCAAATAGCTTTAGAAAAACAAGGAATTAAAGTAAATAAATATTATGCTTCTGAAATTGAAAAAGAGCCTATAGTTATAACGCAAAAAAATTATCCAAACACAATTCAATTAGGAAGTATTACCGAAATAGAGAATATTGATTGGCCAGCAAGGAAGATTGATCTATTTATAGGAGGAAGCCCTTGTCAAAATTTCAGTTTTGCAGGCTCTGCACAAGGATTGAGACAAGATAATATAGAAATTACAAATCTAGAAAAGTATAATAAATTAAAACAAGAGAATTTTGTCTTTGAGGGACAATCTTATTTGTTTTGGGAATATGTTAGACTTTTAAAAGAGGTTCAAAAAGTGAATCCTCAAGTAAAGTTCCTCTTAGAAAATGTCAAGATGGCAAAAAAATGGGAGAATGTAATTACAGAAGCTTTGGGTGTAAAACCAAAAGAAATAAATTCAAAACACTTTTGTGCCCAAAATCGACCTAGACTATATTGGACTAACATACAAATAGACAGTTTACCAAATAATGGCGATGTTATAAAAGACATACTAGAAAAAGATGCAGATTTTAATTTCAACTATGCAGGATGGATGCTAAATAAATGGGGTGAAAAAAGAAGATTGGATCAATTCTTTAATGTAGATAATAAAGCTAGTTGTTTAACTGCAAACATGGCAAAAGGTCAAAAACCAAGCTACTGTGTAAATGACGAAAAAGCAATACATAAATTTACAGTTAATGAATGCGAAAGGCTCCAAACAGTACCCTTTGATTACACGAAAGGTGTTTCTAATGGAGCAAGATATAAAATGCTCGGTAACGGTTGGACAGTAGATGTCATAGCCCATATATTTAAAAACTTAAAACAATAAAATGGCTTGTGAAATAATTTATAAGAATGGTAGACAAGTTGGAGTAAACGCTCCTGATGGCAGACCTTCTTTAGTTTTCAATCAAATACTCAATATCCCACATATCCAAGACTTTCAAGAAGCTCTAAAAGGGTATACAAATCTTTTAGCGGATAATAACAATGAAGAATCTCCAATCAGCTTTCAAAACCAAGGTCAAGAATTTCAAACTTTAAAAGAGGCTCTTAAAAACAGCCAACCAAATTCTGAAATCCAAGTAGTTACAAACGGAAAGTCTTTTATGACAATTGACACTACAATAAATCCTCAGACTCGTTCAGGACTTTTAAATTCCCTAATCAAAGAAGACATTCTGACGGGAAATTCTTTTTTAGACGTTGACGGCGCAAAAGTCTTAGAAGTAACAGGAAACAACGAACAGGAAAAAGCGGTCTACGCCGATGTAGCCAGAACAGTTTCAAAACGATATAAAGGTGCATTTTCAGCCTTAGTTGGACAGGATAATAATATTACTTTCAGAGAAAGACAGGAAGTTCCCAAATCAGAAACTTTTACCCAGCTTACTCAAAGATTTGATGAACCAACAGCAGTTTTTATCAAGACTTTAGAAGAAATAAGTTTGGAGACTAATGCAAATAATTCTGCTTTAGAAGAGATTCAAATCATTCCTGAGAATCAGCTACAAGAAAAACTATTACAGCTACTAAACAAGTTAGGCGTAAAGACTACATCCATTGAAAAGTGGGCGGAAAAATACGCTCAAAAGAATGGTTATGAACCATCGGCAAAAGCTCTAGCAGATTTGGCAAATAACATCGTAGCCTTTAAAGATGGTATTATCACGCAAGCAGATTTAACAGAGGAAGTGAGTCACTTTATTATTGCAACTTTAGATGAGGAGCAGATAGCAAACCAAAAAAGAAATGTACATAGAACTAAAGAGTGGGCGGAATTTGCAGAACAATACTTCGAAATCTACTCAGAGACTTTAGAGGGAGAAGGCTTAGAAGATGCTGTCAGAGAAGAAATTTTAGGAAAGGTTTTAGCTAATTCACTTTTAGATAATTTTGCAAGAGAAGGTGAAACTACTTTGGAAGGCGGTATTGTTGCAACTTTAAGAAACTTCTTCCAAGACTTCTTTAATAGAGTTTATGACTTCTTTCAGCCAAACTATCAAACCCAACTAGAAACATTCACAGAACAAGTTTATAGAGACCTTATGAATGACTCCTTGGACGTAGATGTAAGAAACAAGGAGAACAAGTCTTATACGCTCTATAATTCAGCAGGACGTACAGCTTTAGCCCAAACTATTCAGAAGTCTTATGAAACACTTTTGAATCAGCAATATGCTCTAAGAAATTCTTCGGCGAATAAAAATACCTTAAACAAATTAAAGCAGACAATTGCACTTACAGATGAAGCTTCCTTGAAAAATTCAACTCTACAATTAGTAGCAGTTGCAAATTCTCAAGCAAATTCACTTTTGAAATCTTTAGAAACCGCCGATAAAAATTCAAGACACTTCACGTCAGAAGAAAATGGAGTATTTCAATCAACAGTTTCAAGACTTGCTCCGATGCTAAGACAAATCAGAGAAAGCATAAATGACAAGGCTATTGCAAAACAGATCGATGATGTCCTGCAAAAGATTTCTACAATTGAAGGAAGAGTTCCCGCAACAAATACAAAGGCAAGAGATTTGATTGTTGAGAGAGTTATTAGAAAGAACAATATGACTCCTGAACAGGCTAATAAATACCGTGAGTATATAGACAACATTTCAAGAACAGCAGAAGCAGATACAGGCTGGTTGCATGCCCACTTGGGAGGATTAATCAATTCAAGAGACGGACTTTTAAATTTGGCGGGAGAAATTATAGAGAGAACACAATATCAAGAAAGAACAACACATCAAAACCAAACTAAGCCTTTTTTAAACCGTTTAGAAGCTTTAGGACTGACAGAAAGCCAAATTCCCACAACACTAAAAAAGCTTATCTATAATGGCGGAATAATAAACGAAACAGATCCTCAAAAAGTATTGGAAGTCGATAATACAGAAAAAGCTAGAATTTTGTCTGTAATTTTAAGAGAGCCTCTAACAAAAGAAACAGTTCAAGAAAAGATTGATTCTATGCAAAGCGAATATGACTCCTTGCAAAGAGAACTCACAGCAAATAAAGAATTAAGCCAAGAAGATATTGACAAGAAAACGCAAAACAGGGACGAGATATCAGGACAGCTTGCTAACTTGGAAAAAGAGTTTAGAAAGACTTTTACTCAAAGATTCGAGTCTTATTTTGATCCAAAATACTTAGAGAAACTTCAAAACTTCTCTATTGTGACAAACGGCGTAACAATTGACAGAACTTCTATTCCAGATGATGTCTTACAGTTGGATAAATTGTATCGTTCTCAAATCGGGGAAATAAAAAAACAAGGAGAACTTACTTCAAGTGAAATCGCGGAAATAAAAAATTTAACAAAACAAAAACTCCAAGAGGCAAATCCAAGGTATTCTGATGGAAAATTGAAAAAAGGAGTTTTGGAAGTCTATGATAGAGAGTTAAAAAAGTTTACTTATTTCTTAGATGCCTCGGAAGACTTATCAGATTTAGATTTTTCAGAAGCTCAAAAAGTCGTAGGATTGCAAAACCTGATGCTTCTAAATTCAGAATTCTATAAAGGCAATTCAAACTCACAAGGAATCACTCAGAAGTTTTTAGATGAATTAAACAGCTTGAGTACAGAGCAAGAAAAATTTGACTTCTTGAACAATAATGCAACAACAGCTTTCACTCAAGATTTCTGGGACAATTTCGATCCTAACAACTCTTTGGTGGCAAGACTTTTGGAGGTGGGTTCGCCCGAAGCTTTAGAATTCGCGCAAAACATCAGAGAACAGCAGTCAATAATCTCTACAATAATTCGCGGGAATAAAAGTATGTCAAATCCTTCGGAGGTAGACGTATTTGATATGAATGACATAGAAATGTCAGCTGTCAGGGATGCCCAATCTATTTTGGAAGTTCAGACCGCCGAGGCAAGAAACATTCTAGAAGAACAAGAAACAACAGAAATTCAATCAGTTTCAACAGTTAATGAAAGCTACAGAAAAGATTTACAATCTAATGGAATCACTTCAAACAGTCCGCAAGAAATTGATTTTATATTAAAACACGTAACTTCAAACGGTAGAAGCAGTATAGAATCTTTAAGAAGAAACTTGCAGAGATTGCAAAAAGGAGAGTCTGTCATTATGACTGATTTTTTAAGGAACTTAACTGATGGAAGAACAGACTATGACAATGTCTTATCAGAATTTGCGAGAAGAAAACTTTTACCATATTATAAAAGAACAGAACCGCAAGGATTTACGGAAGCCTATGAAGAACTAAAAAGAAATGTCTCTGAAAACCAATCGGGAGCAGTTTTAGATTTTATTGAAAGCGGTATAGTAGAAGTAAAACCAAGTTGGAGCTATTATGACGCAATGGCAAATGTAAACCCTAAATGGATTGAAAATCGTGACGCGCAAAGAGACCAATACACAGAAGCCTATAAAAACTCTGTAAGGAATGATGAATACTACCAAAGATATGGAATAGACGAGCAAGGAAACGCCACACAAAACATTCAAGAGTTCGAAGCCAGAAAAATACTTCTAGAATATAACGACCAAAGTTTGGAAAATTATGGTATCCAAGCAACACATGACAGATACCAATTACCGCAGTTTTTAAGGAGCGCGACAAGAAGATTAACAGACGGCTCAAATAAACTAAAATCCCTAAAAGAAATCGCCTCAGATATGACAGGTATCAGAGAGGATGAAGCAGATTTAGGACAGGATGTATCAGGAAATCTCGCCAAAAAAGGAGACAGCCTATTATCGGTTCCAACTTACGGGGTAAGAAAATTGAAAGACCAAACAGATGTAACAGACGAACTTTTATTGTCTTATGCAATGTTCAACCAACAGTCAGCATTATACAAAGCAAGAAGAGAAAACATCTCAGATATGCTGGTATTGGAAGATTTCATATTGTCAAAAGAAAGAGATTATCCAGGCAAAAAAGCGGAAGCAACAAACACCTATAAAATGTTCAATTCATTTCTAAAATCAAATTTCTATGGCGTAAAAGAAACATTCAGCCAAGAAGTAACAGTTTTAGGGAAAAAAGTGGATTTAGGAAAACTGGCAAGAACTTTCAACAGCTGGGTAAGATTCTCAAATTTAGCGGGTGTGACAGTACCATTGACTTCGGCTCTGCAAGGAAAAACTCAAGAATTTTTAGAGGTGGCTGTAGGTGAAGTTTTAGATAGAACGGCTTACAAGGAGGCGCAGAAAGAATTTGCAAGGAAAGGAAGTCAGCAGGCGGGAGAAATTTTAAAATATAATGGGAAAGCTGAGATTTCAGTCTATGGTGAGCGTTTTGGATTATACAATCTGACAGAAAGATTTGAAAACTCTTACATTGGAAGAGCGGGGAGAGGTATTTTGAAATCATCGTCACTTTTGCATAGTTTGGGCAACTTTCCTGTAACAACGACCGTGATGCTTTCTGTAATTTACGACTATAGAGTTTATGGAAACGAAGTTATTACATATAGACAGTTTAAGGAGATTAATAATGGAAAAGACGACAGATTACTTTGGGAAAAACAACCTCTATTCAAAGATTTAATCCCTGTAAAAGATGGTGTTATTGCGCCTAATTACAAAGGTATCTCTGAACAGTTAAACATAAGTGAAGAGGAAGCTGTTGAAAAAACAGACTTGATTTTAGAAGCAATTAATGCTAGAACGGCTTCGGCGGTTCAGAGAGTCGATTCTCAGATAAAAGAAAGTGACAAGTCAATTGCGGCTAGGGACAGTCGATCTAACTTTTTCTTACTTCATCAAGGATGGTTTTTGGTTGCGCTACAAAATAAGACAAAAAACTATCACTATAACATTTCGGAGGGGACATATCAGGAAGGGAACCTAAGAACTACCTTAAATTTAATAAACAATCTTGCCCAAAATGTTTTAAAACCAAAAGAATTAAAAAGAATTTGGCAAGAAAATATGGCAGATGAGTTATCAAGAAGAAATCTTAGACGTACGGCATATGAGATAGCTTTAGCCAATATATTAGCAATTGCGGCAATACTTTTAGCCAACATGGCAGATGAACCCGACGATCCAGCATACCTACTGACAATGAGTGATTACTTTCTTACAAGAGTAGCGGTTGAGCAGATTTCAGGAACAGTTGCTCTACCATTAAATGTTGACCAAATGCTTTCAGACCCTTTGATTATTAAAACTAAATTTGAAGACTTGATGAAAATAGATGAACTATTTAGTTCTGACTTGGTATCAACAGGAAGTTTCGCAAATGAGACAAAAAGATACCGTTGGCTATCTAAAAACTTACCTTTTGTTAAAGACTATCACAGGTTTTCTGACCTATCCAAAGCCCGTGATACCTATGCGTACTTTTCAGTGGAAAAACCAAATTTGTTTAGGAATTGGGCTTGGTTATCAAATTTAGCAGAAAACGAATCAGAAGAATAATGGCAATAAAAAGATCAGATAGAGTAGGAGAAAAATTCATAACTAGGCAGGGATACTCAGGCGAAATAGTAAGTTATACAAATTCTTATGTTTCAACAGTTAAGTTATCAGATGGCACTTTTATTGATAATGTAGCCTATGAGAGAATAAGTGACGGATGTCTTAAAAACCCTAATCATAGAAATGCTTTAGGTATTGGGTTCCAAGGACAGGGTAAATATACTTTTACACAATATCCTGAAATAGAACAAAAATGGAGATCAATGATATCTAGATGTTATTCAGAAGCAGTTCATAAAAGACAACCTGCTTATATTGGGTGTTCTGTCTCAGAAGAATGGCATAATTTCCAAGTTTTTGCCGAATGGTATGAAAATAACTATAATCCTGAGTATATGAATTCAAGTTGGCATTTAGATAAGGATATTATTTGCAAAGATTGTAAAACTTACTCATCAGAAAATTGTGCTTTCATACCTCGTGAAATCAACAACTTATTTTTAAAATCTGCCAAAGTAGATAATAATTGCCCAAGAGGAGTGTCTAAGAAAAAACAAGGAGGGAAGTATCACATTAATTTATCTCTAAAGGTAACTAAAGGTTTCAAAGGATATTTCATTACACCCGAAGAAGCTTTTAAAGTATTCAAAGACATGAAAGAGCAACATATAAAAGAAGTCGCCGACAAATGGAAAGACCTAATCGATCCAAGAGTTTACGAAGCACTCTATAATTATAGAGTAGAAATAACAGATTAAAAATTAACCCAAACACAAATAAAAATGAACAGATTCAGATTAAGCTGGTTTAACCTTTTCACAACCCTTAACGCATTAATCCTGCCAAAAGATGTAGTAGTTGAAAAAGTAGAAGATGGGGATGACATCCTCACAGCAATAGCAAAATTACAAGCCCAAATTGATGAATTAAACGCCTAAAACGAAAATCCCTGAGACTAAATATCAAAGGGATTTTTTAATTTAACAAACCTTTGGCTTTTATTTTGAATTAAACTTCCTATATTTGCAGAAGAAAAATAAATAAAATATGGAAGATTTTAAATGGAAAACTTACGCACCTCATTCAAATAACAATGAAACTATGGATGATTTCTTGACCAATTACCTCGATAACCATTGCGGGATAGACTTCACCATTGTTTATGAAGATGGATCGTATGCTGAGATAATTAATTCAGAAAAAGAGCATTATGCAATCCATGCCTCGGGAGATGGGGATTTCTTTAACCATAAAATTAGATTTGAAAAACTATGAAAACAGCAATGCAAGATATGATACAGTTTTTAGAAGAAAACTGCATGGATGGAGCAACAGAACCAAAAGAAATTCTTTTTAAAGCTTTTGAACTCCAAGACAAAGAAAAAAAGCAAATTTCTGATGCTTGGGAATTTGGAAAGTCGGCTGGGTACGCTAATGCCGATTATACAGTAGGAGATTATTTTAACGAAATATTTAATTCATAGCTTATGAAAACACAAGAAAACAAACAAAAAGCTATTGAGTTGGCTTATGGGGATTATTATTTAGAAGGTAGTTCAATTGATGAAAACGGATGGACTGATTCTATTAGTTCTGAAATGTTAAATACAATACCTTGTGATTATAAATCATTAGAAATAGAATATAAAAGAACTAGTCATTTTTATAGACCAAAATCACTTTCAGCAATCGAACACAACAACAATTGGATTTCCATACGTTCAAAAGAAGATTTGCCAAATAATAATGGTCATTATTTAGTATTTAATAAACACAACAATACCATTGATATTGATTATATACATTCTGACTATGATTCTCATTCAGAAAGATGGATGGAATTTAATTCACATTACCAACCTATCGAAAAACCATCAAAACCACTGTACTAATGAACACAAAAATTAAAATTTTTAGAAATGGAAATAGTGATAGTTTACTAGAATCACAAGTTAACCAATTTTTAAACAAGTGCAAAAGCATTCTATCAGTAACGGCTTTAAGCACTTCAAAAGTAGGGGATATCGCAATAGTTGTGGTATTTATCGATAATTTATAAAAAGCAATATACTATAAAACAGCAAAAGGAATTTAAAATATAAATTCAACCACTAAATAAAATAAATGAAAACATTATTAACAGCATTACTTATTACAACATTATCTTTCGGGCAATTTAATCCCCAAACACAGCAAAACACTGTAAACCAACCAACAACAGCTTCAAACACTTACTCACACCCTAGTGAGCTTAAATTAGACAACACACTAACCTTAGTAGAAGGAGCAAACCTTACAATAAACGGCAATTTGTCTAGGCTAGGTAATAATGGTAGAATCATTATGATGGGTAATAACAAGCTCATAGTAAATGGAAACATAAACAGTAACATTAAGTTTGAAATGAATGGAAATTGCTGTATCTATTCTTCTTCCAATATCAATATCCAATCAGGCGATGTTACTTCAAATAACTCTGGAAACTATATCAGCAGTGGGGGAAATATTAACGGGCTAAGCAACATCCCACAATCAATTTGTGCCAACCAGCAAATCTCTAATCCTTGCGCCAATCCTAATACGATTAACTGCGGAAACCAATGTTCAACCGATCCGAATAACACCGCCACTTGGAAGACAGTGAATGGAGTTTTAGGCTGGTATAACGGACAGAACCCTACTACACCGGCAGACAAGACAGCTATCATAGCGGAGGACTTTTCAGGTTTTGGATTCAGATGTTGCTCTCTTACAATCAATACAGGAAAATCATTAACCGTTAATACAGGCATTACAGTTTCAGTTACAAACTCTGTTAAAAACTACGGCAACCTAACAGTCAATAACGGAGGAAATCTTATTCAAGTGAACGACTATTCCATTAATTTAGGCAACGCCATAGTAAAAAGAACAGCAAAACCTATGACAAGATATGACTACACTTATTGGTCTTCTCCTGTTGCAAATCAGACTCTTTTTAATCTATCACCTCTAACTCTATCAGATAAGTATTTTAAATGGAACTCAACCAATCAAAGCTGGCAGGTAATTCCATCAGGGAATGAAGTGATGCAGAAAGCCTTGGGGTATATTGTTAGAGCACCTCAGACATTTACAATCTCAGGAACGCCTGAAGTATTTTCAGCCACTTTCTCAGGAGTCTTAAATAACGGCTTAGCAAAAGTAACAACATCTACAGGCTTGGCACTTTTAGGAAATCTTTATCCGAGTTCTCTAGACGCTAGAAAATTTATCTTGCAAAATTCTGTAGGAACACTATATTTTTGGACGCACAACACAAAGGTAAGCAGTATTCCTAATTCAGAGGGTCATTACAGCTACAATAGTGCAGACTACGCATGTTTTAATCTAACAGGCGGAACAGCCACAGGAGTAGGAGAAACGCCTAATGGATATATTGGTTCGGGACAGGGATTCTTTGTGGAGACTTCTACAAGCTCAGAGATAGTTTTTAATAATTCAATGAGAACTTTAGGCAGTACCAATACGCAGTTTTTTAGGAATGGTCAAGAAGGCAGATTATGGCTAAATCTTGTAAATTCTGAAAATACTAGATTCTCTCAAATTCTTTTGGGGTATTTAGCAGAAGCAAATGATGGGTTTGATAACTTATATGACGGAAAAACAAAAAGTTCAGGAAGTTATTTATATTCTATTTTAGATGATAAAGAATTGGCAATCCAAGGAAAGGCTGTTTTTCAAGATACAGACGAAGTTAAATTAGGATATTCGGCGACAACACAGGGAAGCTTTAATATTTCTTTGGATAGCTTTGAAGGAGTTTTTGATAATCAAGATATTTACTTAGAGGACAAGCTTTTAAACTTAGTTCATAACTTAAAAAACTCTGCTTATTCTTTCAGTACTTCGGCGGGAAACTTTAAAGAGAGATTTGTTTTAAAATATAGACAGGCGAATTTAGGGGTAAAAGAAAGTAAACTAGAATGTAATATCTATGCTTCAAATAACATAATTAGAGTAAATAGCAAAGAAACAGTAAAATCAATAGAAGTTTATGATTTATCAGGGAAATTACTATATAAACAAACGGTTAACAACACTAATTTCAAAACAGAAAGAATTGAAGCTGATTGTGTAATAGTGAAATTGAATATTGAAGTAAAGACATTTTCAAAAAAGATTCTGCTAAAGTAAAGTTAAAAAATAATTGGAAAATATTGCGTAGATTTGAAGAATAAAATAAAAGATATGGACAAGATTAAACAACTACAAAAACAACTTGATGTTGAAAGAGCCAAAGAAAAAAGTAAAGAGCTTGAAAAAATTAATAAATTGACGGGTATTAGAATTGGGGATGTTGTTGAATTTACTTATGAAGATGGATCAGGTGGTTATGACAGTGAATACTACTGGTCAAAGGGAGAAGTATACGATATTCATAAATCCTTTGAATCTATTTTTCTCTATATAAAAGGACGACACACTTCTATAAATTTAAAAGATGCTAAATTATTCAATGAAAATGACTATGAGATGCGTCACTCTATCTATGAAAGAGAGTTAGACTTAGAAGATGAGTTTCAATTGATTGTTGAAAAACCAAAATCTACAAAAGGAAAAGTGTATAAGGTATATAAAATATTAAAGGAAGTAGGTGAAAATATTCAATATTTTTATTGGAATGATTATAATAAATCGCAATCCTTATACGAAGGAGAGTTTTACGTAACAAAACCTTGAAATGGACAAACATCTAAAAGAGCTGTATAACGTGTCAATGGGATTACTTTTAAAAGATACTCAAAATAAATCTTTTTTCACGCAAAAAGAGTTTGAGAAGAACAGAGCTAAAATTGGAATTATCCATAACGCAAAAGATAAATTAGAAGAAAAATTAAAAGTATGAGATATTACTATCATCACTTTGGAGACGATGAGCCTGTAGAAGTTTTCATTATACAGGAATCAAAAGGCTTAGTTGAAATTAACCGAGACCCAAAAGCAAGAGCAGGGCATTGGAAAAGTAAAACACAATTAATCATAAAATAATGGAAAAATCTTTCAAAGAGTTTATTGATATAGTTTTTGGAACGACTATGTTTTTTCTCCTTTTGGTAAATTTTCAAGAGGATTTAGGAAGTGCTAAACTACTATCGATATGTGCAGTTTTATCTATATTTTATAGAAAGTATGACAACAGAACTAACTAAAGACATTTGGAATAACTTCATAGCAATTCCATTCAACAAAAACAAGTCACACAACTTTTCGGTAAAAGATTTGAAAACAATCATAGAAAAGCATTTAGGTAAGGAAGAAGTAAAGAAACAGTTTAAACCTTTTAAAGTTGGAGAAGTTTACCAAACCAAAGGGCAAGTTTCAGAACCGTTCAAAATCGCGGAAATAAAAACTAAAATAAAAGAAGGCAAAACAGTTCCATATTACTTTAACGGATTTTATTTAAACAGAGAACACTTAGGAATTTGTCCAATAAACGCAGAACAATTAATACAGAAAATAAGATGAAAACAATAATTCAAGAATTAATTGAGTGGATTGAAGAAAATTGCATAGATGGTGTGACAGAACCTAAAGAAATTCTTTTCAAGGCTATTGAACTTAAAGAAAAAGAAAAACAACAAATTATGGACGCTTATCAATATGCAGAAGACGTTTGCTATGCAGAATCTGATTTTACCGCAGAGGAATACTATAATAAATACTTCAAATAAGAATGAATATATTTACTCTAACCGAATATGACTACGATGGAAACAGCTGGTCATTATGGATGCACAAGACTAAAGAAAAAGAACAGTTTGTTGAAGATTGTCAATGGATTGTAAAAACTCATTTGGAATTGTTATTTAAAGCCGAAGAAGAGGGATTTTACAAGAGAATTGGAAGTGAAGAAGTAATAAATTTAATAAGAGAGTATTTACCTAAGCTAGGCTATGAAAACACCAGAGCCTGGGATTATGGTTTTAGATGGCAAATCCGTGCTGAGGAAATCTTAGAAGAAATTGTAGATGAAAGTACTCTATCTAAGTTAAAGCAACACAATAAAAAAGCATTTAAGAAATGAAAAACTTAATATTATTTTTACTCTTTCCAATTTTAATTTTGGCGCAAGAAAAAGAATTAGAAGTATTCCAAACAAACGAAATAGGGTTACAACAGTTAGTACCAAGCCAAATAGTTATAGAAACAGAGTACAAAACAGAAATCTATAAAACTAATGAGTTAGGTATTAGAAACCTAATACCCGAAGTAATTATAGAAAAGAAAAACGAACAAGATTTAGAACCAATTAATTATATAGATGGAAACAAGAATTAAACTTACATTTGGAAGCTTCAACAATAATCAAGGAGAAGTAGAGGTTACAAATAATATCCACAATCAAACTTATGAATTATCAGAAGAATTTTTAGGAGAGATGGAAAAAGTTCTAAGGTTAGACAGCTCTTTTAAAATCGGCGGGAAAAGTATTGAAACACAAGAAATTGAAATTCATGGATTCAGATTCCTAGACAGAAAAGAGATAGAACAGTTTTTAAATTGGTTTGACAAAAATGTTTAGCTTCAACAACAATATCGCCGAAAAACAAGTAAGAGATAAAATCACGTCAACTTGTAAAAAGATTAAGGTAAAGGTAGGTAAAATCTCATGGACGTACAAATGCCATTTGAATTCTGTTGATAGCGCCATAAAAAAGAAAGATAAAGAGATTGCTATGGTTATGGCTTATAAAAACGGCTATGGGTTCATTCATTTCATAAATCTAAGAAAAGGTAAATACACAGACAATACTTGGGGAGTTTGGTCAGCAGAGTATGATTACTATTTAATCAAGAAAATACCAAGAGAAGACTTTTATAAGGTTGGAGATATTTTTGACAGCTACCGTGCGGAGTTAAGAAACAGTCTACGATGGTATTTGAGGATTACTTCTACAGAAACTTGGTAATAAAACGTTAAAAACAAAAAACTAATTAAATTTTTAAGTATCTTTGAATTATGGAAAATAAAACTTTAGAATTCGTAAGGGAGTTCAACACAGCATTAGGAGAAACAGATGAATATCTTTGCTTAAATTATAATCAAGATGGATTTTCAGAATCAATTACATTTCCAAAGCAGATTTTATGGGATGATAATAATGACAATGAAGATTTTCAGAAACAGCATACACTGTCAAGGCTGTATAGAATCTTGATTCATACAGAAGAAGTGGTTCAGCAATTTATAGTAGATGAAGTAGATAAGTTTTTTGCGGAAAAAGTAAGACAGAGTGAAGAAAAGTTTTCAAATATAAAATTAAATTTAGACAGACAAACAAAATGCTTATATAAATTATCTGTAGAAGGTAATTATAATGAGGATAGAATGGAAGAATTTGTAGATATTTTTAAAGAAGATTTTCAATACCTTTTTGAAGGTTTTAAATTAGAATATGAGTACTAAAACTGTATCACAATTCATTCAATAAATAAAAAATGAGACAAATAGGTAAACAAAAACTTTCATACTTACAAATTATAGATAGATGCAATTTTAATTTTATGCCTTGCGTAATTTATACATCGAATGAAGAAAAATCAAAGAATAATTTCTTAAGTTTTCTAGATTATTTAAAAAAGGATTATAAGGTAGTAGACAATATAGTTGAGTTAAATTTAAGGGAAGTAGAATTTAAAAACGTAAAAGGATGATAACAGAAGGACAATTTATAATAGGGGTAACATTAATTTATTGGATAACATTTATAATTTTATGGAGAAAAGCTTGCGATGAAGCTATAGATTGGGTTTTTAATATTTTTCTTAATTTACTTTTATCAGTTTTTCTAATGTTTGGTACTTTATCTTTGGACGTAAAAGAACAGAGGATAAATTACGAGTATTATTGTAAGATACAATCTCTCAAAAATTCCAATGATATACAAGGCAGTTTTGTTTTGGGGACAGGTTCAGTGGAGCAAGTCGAATACTACTATTATTATTTTAAAGATATCAATGGTTATTTCAGGCGCGGCAAAAAACAAGTAGAAAACACAGTTATTGAAGAAAGAGGAGGAACGCCACACATAGAAAGAAAATACATAAAAAGGGTATCAATAACAGGTATTGTAAAATCTTATAAAGACCAACCTTCAGAAGAATATAAAATAGTAGTGCCTAAAGGAACAGTTATTAACAAATTTGAAGTATATTAGATATGAAAGTAAAAGGCTACACAATAGAAGATAAAGGAGTAAATGTATTGATTTTTCCAAGCACAACTTTAGTAAAGAGTAAAGTAAACGGCAAGACATTTGAAGCAAGTGGAGAAGTTACAGTAGACAATTTCAATGATTTAGTGAGGCTTAATACTAAGACAAGAGTTAAGTCAATCCAGCACAAAGAAACCAAAGAAGAAATAAGTGAAGTTGAATACTTAGATCGCGAGAAAAAACTTCTAGAAAAAAGAAAATATGATAAAGACGAATACACGCATTATTGGGAAAACCTAGACGATGAATTCAACTACAGAAAATTCATAGCTTCCTATGATAACGTTTTAGAAACAGTTTATGAAGAAGAGGAAGTCATTGTGGAAGAACAAAAGAAAGTACTCTTAGACACAAACCATCCTTTCATAAAATCTAAATTTCAAAATTCAGGAGAGATTTCAGATGTGTGCGTGTACAATAAATTTTCTGCTTATAAAGAAATTCTAAAAGAAAAGATGGATGAAATCGGAGCAGTAGAACTTCCAGGAGGAGGTTTTAGTGACCCGACAGAGGGAAAATTGTCTTGGGCAAATTCCACACATTCTTGTATCAGATATGCTAAATTTGCGGGAGGCTATTTATTCGATGATTCTTATGATGTAAAGAGTGTCAGAGTCGGAACATTTGAAGCTTTGAAAGAGGAGTATGAAAATGATAAATTGCGCATAAGAAAAATTATACAAGACAAATATCTTTTAAAATTTGGAAAATTCAATGAAGAAAAGACACCTTTAGTTTTAGAAGCCTTAAATAAAATTGAAGTGGCTTACAGAACCTTGCAAAATCTAAAACCTATGAAGTCAAGTTATAATGACAAATCCTCGGCGATGAAAAGCATAAGGGAAGCAAAAGAATTATTAAACAGTAGTTTTAAAGTAGAGTAAATATGGAATTAGAATTTTACAAGTGGTTAGATGAAGCTCTTGAAGAATTTTGTAGAGAAAGATACATAAGACCAGGGGAGGTATTACCTACCATAAACATAACCAAGGCAAAACTTTCTTTTATTAAAGGTATTTCGGCGAAAGAATATTTAAAAACAGTTTAGTTATGAACACAGAAAAAAGAACAACAGTAGACTTTAGCAAACACATCATCCTAGAAAGTCACTACCAAGACGGGGAATATAATTTAGATGTGTGGGATTTCAAACTACCTGATAGTAATTATAGACATAGAATAACATTCATAAACAGTTGTGGTATTTTAGCCGTAAAAGGAGATTTTGGAAATTGGATATTTTGCAGAGAATTTCATCCTTCTAAAAATGGATTTGTTTCGGGTGGATATTGGGATGAGAAACTAGCAATAAGTTCTCAGCAAGAGTCTTCTAAATATTCAGCAGAAGCTACAAGAAAAGCTATTGAAGAGTTTGAAAAGAAGCATGAGGATTCACAAGAAGATATAAAAGATTGGATTGGATCCTTAAAAGACTCAGTTGAGGATGAAGAAGAATATATATTCAAAGCTTATAGAGAAACTCCAAGAGATATTGATTATGAAGATGTACCTTTTGAAAAAGAGAGACATTACTATCTGAATGTAATTTATGATGCTTTTGATGAAATGTGTAGAAAAATCGCGGAAAAAGACTAAAAACAGCAAAAAATGACCTACATTTACAAACAAAAACAATACGAAATCCTAGACAAAGAACTAGAGCTTAAAAACCCAGAAACAAGAGAATGGCATAAAGCAGTTTTATATAGGCAAATAGAAACAGGACTTTGGTTTTGTAGGGATAAGAATGAATTTTTTAAATTATTTAGGGAGGTAGAGTAGTATGAATTTAGATAGTGCAATAGTCTGTGACATAGAATCGGTGGGATTTCTTGATAGTTTAAAGAGCTTTGAAGATTTACACGTATTCTCTTGCTGTTTTAAATCTGAGGGCACTTGGAAAATAAAGAGCACAAAATCTAAAGAAGACATACAAAAAGTTGTAGGTAATAAGAATAATACACTGATATTTCATAACGGAATTTCATATGATAAGCCAGCACTTGAAATTATGGGTTTAGATTTTAAGGCTGAAATAATTGACACATTACCACTAAGCTACTATTTATATAGTGAAAGAGATAAGCACGGATTAGCCCAATGGGGAGAATTTTTCGGCGTGAAAAAGCCCGAAATAGAGTCGTGGACTGGTCTATCGTATGACGAATATCGAGTAAGATGTGAAGAGGATTGTAAGATAAATACAAACCTATGGATTATGATTTTAGATTATATGAGAGTGCTGTACGACAATGATGACGAGCTCATAATCAAAACAATAAGGTATTTGAATCATAAGGCTAATATGCTTTATATTCAAGACCAAAATCCCATATTAATAGATGTAGAGCAGTGCAAGAAGAATTTACAATACTTAGAAGGGATAATTTCGGAGAAAGAATTGGAATTAAATGCCATAATGCCTAAAATCCCTATAACTTCTCGAAGAAGTAAGCCCAAGGTAATGTACAAAAAGACAGGCGACTTATCAGAGGCGGGGATAAAGTGGCAAGAACTGCTTAAAAACTGCAACTTAGAAGAAGATTATGAAGGACAGATAGATGTGGTTACAGGTTATACGGAGCCTAATTGCCAAAGTTCTGCACAAATGAAAAAATTTCTTATGCAGGAAGGTTGGGTTCCCACAATATTTAAAGATGGGGCAAATGGTAAAGTTCCTCAGCTAAGGGACGATGAGAAAAATTTATGCCCTAACATACAGAAATTGATAGAAAAAGTTCCAAAACTTCAATCACTTGATGGACTATCTGTTGCACAACACCGCTCAGGCTATTTAAAGGCTTTCTTAGCTCATATAAATGATAAAGGGTACGCCAAGGCTTGGGCACACTCTTTTACCCGCACATTGCGTTTAAAACACAGTAATCCATTTGTAAATCTCCCAAAACCTAAGTCTAAATATGGAAACCTAGTTAGAGCCGTTATGATTGCCCCTAAAGGGTATGTTTGTATAGGTGCAGATTTATCAAGTATAGAAGATAAGTGCAAGCAGATTTCCATATTTTCTCTAGACAGAGAGTATGTAGAGTCTATGAACAGTAAGGGTTGGGATGCACACTTAGCTCTGGGGCTAAAAGCAGGAATGTTTACAGAAGAGGAGGTTCAATTTTATAAATGGTTTAACTCTAAGGATAAAAAAGAAAATGATTACACTTGCCCTAAGAGTTTTTCTCACCTTTCAGAGGAAGAGCAAGAAGTACTTTTTGACGTATTAAGTAAGAAAAGGGCTACAAGTAAGACAGGAAATTACGGATTGACTTATGGATGTGGTGTGGCTAAACTTATGGAATCCACGGGATTAAGTAAAAAGGAGTCTGAAAACCTACATAAAGGATACCACGCCATAAATTGGGCGGTTAAAAAATTCGCCCAGGATAGAGTGGTTAAAACTGTCAAGGGTAGGAACTGGTTAAGGCTTAATAAAAAGGCAGGGGGGTTGTCAGAAGTAAATGAAACAACTTGGATATGGAACGAGTACTCTAATATGTGGCTATTTTTAAAAAATGATAAGGATAGGTTTTCTAGCTGTAATCAGAATTTTGGAGTGAAGGTTTTTGATGTTTGGAGTTGGTATTTGATTCAAGGAGGTATCACTCCCTCATATCAAGCGCACGACGAACAGCTCTGGTACTGTAAAGAGGAAGAAGTAGGAAAACATATCAAAATTATAGAGGAAAGTATTACAAAGGTTAATGAAATATTTAATCCTCCTATTCCTTTGGAGTGCGATTATAAGATAGGAAAGACATACGCGGACGTCCATTAAAGTTAATCTTTACTTAATATATTTGCTTTTCTGAAATACTTTTTGTAAGTTTGCAATGTTGAAAATAGAGAGGGCAAGTCTTTATGAGTAGACAAATTAAAAATAATAAGAATAGCAATAAAATATTTCAAAAAGCTTTCATAGATTGTTTTCACTTGCCCTGAATACAGTCCTTGGGAGCTTTTTGTATTTAAGATAGTATGGAAAAATTAACAAACGAACAAAGGCAAGTACTCTTAAGCGGTATTTTGGGAGATGGGCACTTAAAGAATGGAAGAGCAATTTTTAGTTGTATACACAAGGAGTATATGGAATTAAAAAAGAAGTTATTGGGGGATTTATCTCTACTTGTAGAAAGAAAACAAAACAGCGGTTTTAAAAAAGATGCTTTCATCTATAAATTAGGTACTTTGGCACACCCTGAGATAAAAGAGATGGAAAAATACTCTACAAAACGAATTCTTGAAGAGATTGACGAGTTAGGTATTGCGCTATGGATTGCAGATGATGGCTCAAGGCACAAGAAGAATAACTTTTATAATATAAATACACACGCATTGCCAAGATATGAAGAGGAGCAACACTTACTACCATTCTTTAACAGCATCGGCATATTTCCTAGAATTACCACAGAAACTAAAAAAGATGGTAGATGCTTTTCTTACCTATATATCCCTAAGTGGGAGGGAGCTATGGAACTTTCGAGAATTCTAAGAAAACTAGAGTTAAATTGCTATGATTATAAGCTTATGCCTATTGAAATGGAGGAGGCATATTTTAGAAACAAAGATTTAGAAGAGTTCAAAATGGCAAATAGTTATGGGAGAACTAAAATAATTAAGAATGGAATGGGGCTGACATATAAGGACATACTTCATAAGAATGTCACATCAACAGAAATGAGAATTACTAATAGCGCAAACATATAAAAATGAAAAATTTGAATGGTCTGAATTGGATAAGTTGTGGGAAAATACATTTCCTAATACTAAAATTATATTTTCAATGTTTGACTTCGATGAAAATGATTCAGAAAATGTTGTAATACCCACAGTAGATTTTACTTCCGAAATTCCAATTATAAAAGGAAAGTTTAGTGTAGGGTTTCACACTTGGAAAGGATTGATAACACAATCAGGCACAGATTTGACTTGGAAGAAGCTTATAAAAATTTTAGATAAACATAATGATGGAAGCCACATATTCCTAGAGGTTGTAGATGTTATAGGTGATAAGGCTTTTGTATTCTTAGGGTCTTAAGTTAAAAAATTCATAAAAAGAATTTACTAAAGAAAACTATTAAGTATATTTGTAGAAGAAATGCTGAAAAATCTGTTTTTTAAATCTTTTTCGGCGAAAATTAAATAAAATGGAGAAATTAATACTGAATAATCAACTAATACTAATGCAGATTCAGCTAGATAAAAGTCGAATTGGGGTTAGCTATATATCAGATGAAACCAAGAACAGATTAAAGGATCAAATTTTAATAAGTAAAAAAGCTTTAGAAAAATGCTCGAAATAGGACAAACAATCGTATGTATAAACTCGTCTATGCAAACACACACAAAAGACGAAATTGAAAAAGACATGCCAAATTGGATCAAAAAGGATAAGAAATACACAATTAGAGCCTTGCACGATTTCGATTTTGTTTTAGGAATTCTTTTAGAAGAGGTTAGAAACGATTTAAAGTATTTTAAGGTGGTAAACAAAACTATAGAGCCTGCTTTTGCTTCTTGGAGGTTCAGGGCATTAAAAGAGAGTGAAAAAGAAGTAGAAGTTGAACAATTAGAAACAGTAATATAATGAAAAAATATGAGTATGCTAAATTAGTTGAAGAGTATGAATCTATGGGCTCTGTAGAAATAGGGGATATTAATAAACCTTACTTTTTCCCGAAATTATCAGAAGAAGAAAAGAAAATATATTCAAAACAGTTTAAGTTATTATGGGGTGATAAATATTTAAAAAAATAAATAAAATGGAGAATCAAGTATTAAATTACAATTATAGAAAAGGAGTAAGGGAAGTAAAACCAGCTCATCCAATGGTTCAGAATTGGTTATTTTCAGAAGAAACAGAAGACCAAGCAGTTTTGGCTAATTCTTTAGCTATAGTGGCTGAGAAGAACGGGTTAACGGCTAATGATTTGATTCATCTTTTTCCCGCGATTTTAAGAATGCTTAAAGATAACTCAAACTGGTCGAAATAATGGCAAAGATACTAAAACTATATAATGGAGGACAGATTTATACAGGAGATTTTAAAAGGTGTTACTTTTATGTCGCCGCGTATAGTTTCAAACACTGTATAGAACTTTTAAATGAAGCTACAGGAACCAATTCAATACCTTCTCAAATGAATCCTTATTGGAATAAAGATTGTTGGGGAAATGCTATGCAAGGAATTGAGCCTACTGAACCCTGTGTTTATTACACTAATATTTCGGAAAAAGGACCTAAAAGATTATTATGACACTAATTATTTTAATACTTCTGTTCATAGCCTATAAATATTTTAAGCCTGACATTGAATGGATTGAAGAGAGTGAGATTTTGATTATGCACTATCGTAAAGGGTTAAGTAGGGATTATATGATTTTGTGGAGAAAGAACCGTTCGTTTTAATTCTTTTTTTCCGCGCTAAAAACTAAATAAATGACAGATTGGCAACCCCACCCCGACTATAAGAATATGTTCTTTAAGATCAAGGATTTCAATGACTTTACATACTCTGTACAAATCACTTTATTAGAGAACAAAAGGTCTCAAAAGTTCTATGTCACAGCTTCTTCGGGTAAAAAGAGAAAAGATATGGAAGTATTTGAACAAAAAGCTGATAAATCCCTAGGCGGGATGAAAGCTTTACTGTGGATAAAAGAAACAGCTTTAAGTTTTACAGAGTGGTTTAATTTTCTGTATAAGGTAAAAGAAAATCAATATCTTTGTATAGGTTGGGCAGATAGCCGTAGAAGAAATATTTACGAGAGGCTTAAAAAAGACGGTTTTATCTTTATGATGGATGAGGGACAGAAAATATTAATGAAGAAATTATGATAGGAGAGTGGTATAAGTGGGAAGAAGACTTCAATAAAGTAAGAACAGCTTTGAAATTAGAAATAAAAAAGTTTAATAAAGAAAATCAGTTATGTTACTATGATTCGATTGATTTGACAGGTAAAGGACTAGATGAAGAAACCGCCGAAGAAATTGAGGGGATAAGATTCGGAGTTTCTAAAGGAACGGAAATAACACCGATATAATTATGATAAAAGAAAATTTTGAAAAATTAACAGAAGAAGATTTAATATTTGACTCACTCAGTATCCCGCAATGCTGGGAAGAATTCGAGAGAACAGGAGACTTAAAACCTCTAGAGAACGCTTCAATAGCTCTAAATAAAGTCCTAAGAGAAAGCGTTGAAATTTTAAAAACAACAAATCCTGAGAATGTATATTTAATTAACCGCTTAAAACAGTTTATATAATGAAAAAATATTCAGATAATCAATACCGAGGAATTTTTAGAAATAATAATCTTACAGATTTAGCATTAATAAAGAACAAAAAGAAAAAAGGATTAGGTGCAAACTTAGTCTCTTTGGAAGCATTGACTTATATTCTAGAAGATTTCGGAATTAGTGTTTTTGGGGCAACAAAAGTAGAAAACACAGAATTAGAATTTTACTATGCTTGGGTGGATTTAGAAGTGCCTTTAGAGAATGAAGAACTACTTAGACAGCTTTATGGGTATGAAGATATAACAGTTGATGTCGGAATAACCCAAAATTTTGTTGAGAATTGTCAAATTTCTTTTGGATATAACACTAAGAATTTTACTTGCCAGCTTAGAAAAAATATTTTTGGAACAATTGAAGAAAGAAAACTTTTCACTAGCTTTACAGAAATGATGGAAAAGATTAACTCTACTGAAGATGTAGAAAAATGGTTTGAATAATGCAAGAATATAAAAAATACAATACATTCAAAGAGTGGAGCAATGAACACTTGATGCTGGCATTATATCAAGTAGAAGAAAGCTTTGATTATTTCTTAGAGCTAAGAATTTCAGAACTTGAATCTCTACAAGAAAAGTGCGAGACAGAATGTGAGAAGCAAGCCAACATTAGAGTTATTAACGAGTTAAAAAGATTGGGGAAATAGATGGATGAAAGTTTTATTGACAGTATATCTTTTCCTTGGTATGAGGCCGATATCAGAAAAATAAGACCGAAAGGAAACATTACTCTCAGGCAAATGATTAACTCTACCATAGCTCCAAAAGAAGTACTAAAGCAAACTTTTAGAGAAATTGAAAAAGCTTCTTTGGCGGGAGATAAAACTTTGAAAGCAGAATTAAAAAAAGGTCTTTTTGCAATGACTCCATGTGTTCAAATAGAGGGTTCGAGAAATTATGAAAGTGTTAAATCATTCAACAATATTTTAGTAATCGAGTATGATGGAATTGAACATTCTAATATCTTGAGAGACTATGTTTTTGAGAAATTTGACAGTTGTTTTTTTGCCTTTTTGTCACCGAGTAAAAGTGGTTGTAAATTTTTATTCAGAATCAGTCCAGTAACGACAGTTTTGGAATTCAAAAGGCTTTTTTGGGGACTTGCTTATGAGTTAGATAAGTTTATAAATTTGGATTATTCGGGAGCCAACCCTGTATTACCTTTGTTTATAAGCTGGGATGAAGAGGCCAAAGTGAGAGAAAACCCAACAGAATGGTCAAGAGGCGGGTATAAGGAAGGAAGTTTTGTTGCGTATGAAGGAGATTTCGAAACCCCAGAAGATGTAAATGAAGAGGATAAAAAAGAAGTTATAAATAAGATAACGTACTTATTCAATAAGATTGAAGATAATGGCCATCCACAATGCCTTAAAGCTTCCTGCCTCCTTTCAGGTTATGTAGCAAGCAATTATATCTCATTTGATGAAGCGCAAGATCTACTGATAGAACTTATTGACAATAATGACTATCTTTCAAAAGACCTGAATAACTACAAAACGACTGCTAAAACAATGCTATTGAAATGTCTCGGAAGCCCTGTTCTTTTAAAACGCCACCAAAATGACTAGAGAAGAAAAACTGATTAGTTTATTACAACCTAAAGATTATGTTTCAAAATTAAAATTGTATTGTAGAGACAGCGTTTTTAAAATAGAAAAATTCCGCGAAAAAGAGAAACACACTAAAAGAGTAAAAATAACAAAATGGACAGAAGAAGGGTAGAAATAGAAGGTAGGTATGTAGATCAAGAGGGGGGTGTAACAGTAATTTCAGTGCCTATTAGAGAGCTAATTGAAACATTGGACTATAATGGCTACACTGTAGTTCAAGATAGCGAAGTTAACCTGGATTATTCAGATAAGATAAAATTTGAAGAACTGGTAGAGAAGTACTTAAAAGCCTCTTGGAGTGAAAGAGAAGAAATTTACAAAAATGCCACGAAACAATAAAGAGTATTGCCGTAATTGGCACGCTAAGAATAGAGAAAGAAGTAGAGAACTAGCCAAAGAATATTACCAAAGAATCTCAAAGCCAATAGAGCCTTTAAAATCACAAAAAGAAGTGAATAAAATACTTAAACATAATTCTGAGTGTTTTTTATACGATTTAGAAGTTGAGAAATGGTCTTTAAGGCATTGGAGAATATTTGAAAAATTAACAGATTAAAAATACTATATGAAAGACAAAACCCTAGAATTAGACGAAAATTACTCGATAGAAATTACAACAAACGATTTCTACTTGAAGTATGAGAACAAGTACCTGAAAGACGGCAAAGAAGTAAACTCCAAAAACGGATGGTCTTATCCAAACCTAAAACTGAGCCTAAAAAAGTATCTAGAGGAAAGCCAAAAACAAGATAGTTTAAATGGTATTTTAGAAGCAACAAATAGAGTAGAACAAACAATTGAAGCATTATGCAAAACTTTAAAGTAGATACAAATTACACAATTGAAGTAGCAGAGGAAGCATTTACTTTAAATCATAAAGATAAAACTTATCCCCATAAAACCTTAAAAGACGTACTACAGCAGTACATAAGCTTGGCTTTGGACGAGGATAATTTTGAATTGGTTTTTAAAAACGCCGAGACAGTAGAAACAAAGATAAAAAGACAGTTTAAAAAGAGATGAAAGAACTTAGAAAAAATGAGTACGTTGAGCTACTTGAAATAAATGAACTAATTTTTGAAGAAAAAGAACATTCAATAGTAGCGGACATACCAAAAATAGGTAAAACAACCTATTATCCAAAATCGAACAAAGTTCTAATCCACAAAGAAAATAAGTGGGAAGAAGATGGATTTTACTACATTAAAAACAAACTAAAATGAAATATCAAGAATTAGAGGATAACAAAAATTTCCAAAAAGGGGATCGTGTGATTATTCCCGTAGGCTTCGGATATAAGATACTTGATGTATTGGAAGATGATTTAGGATTATACTGTGTAGATCCCTGCGGAGGAAAATCAAGCAAAAGACATATTTTCATATCCGAGCATGATAAGTGGGATACTTCGTTAATAAAAGAATTAGGATTTAGAAAAATAAAACAATAGATGCAAAAAGAAATTAATACGTTAAGAGATATCTGCTATAAAAACTCATTTAATGCAGGCTGGCATACAAATTTAGCAACAGGGGAGATATTGAAAAGAAATAAAGGCGAAATGCTGATGTTAGTAGTCACTGAAATAGCTGAGGCGATGGAAGGGGAAAGGAAAGACTTAATGGATGACCACTTACCAAACAGACCGATGGCAGAAGTAGAAATGGCGGATGCTGTAATCAGGATTATGGATTATTGTGGTAGATGGGGATATGATATTGGTGGAGCGATTGAAGAGAAGTTGCAATACAACAAAAGTCGTTTAGATCACAAAGTAGAAAACAGAATAAAAGATGGAGGTAAAAAGTTCTAATGTCTAACCGACAAAAAGCATTAGAGGCACTAAATTCAAAAACATTGCCTCTAAATTTAATTTGGAATTGCTACCTAGAAGAATGCCATGAAAGAAAATTCAGAGCACATCCAATAAGCACATTCCAAACAGCAATCAACCAATGGATAAGGTTTACAGATACTGACTTAAATTTGTATTTGGTTAAGAAGTTCAAAATAAACAGTCTAGAGAAAGACGGAGAAATCATAAAATATTATTAGAATGTTCGTCAATTTTAAAGTTGTAGATAAGTTCTTAAAAGAATTTAAGATAGAAGATTTATTTTTTATTCTCGCCGTAAAACAGCAAGACCGAGAAAACATACAAGAGTATTGTAATTTAAGTTCAAGCCAAAAACTTTTAGATTCAGGCTATTTAAAACGAATCAAAAACGGTGAATTAAGGCTTGATAAAAAAGGTACAGAGTTTTTAAGGGATTTGGGTAAGTCAGACAAGATTAGCGAGGATACAGAGAAACTATGTTCTTGGCTGGTTGAATTGTATCGAGGTAGAGAAGATGGAATCGTGAAAAATAAACAAGAAATTCGTAGAAAGGCTCAGTGGTATTCGGACGAGACAGGGATCTTTAAAAATCGTTTAGCTGTATTGTTGCAATGTTTTATGCAAGACTGCTACACAAAGGAATCTGGCTTGACAATACAAGAGTTTAAAGAACAGAATCCAAGAATGTGCATGAACAATATGTTGGACAATTTATTCTATAAGCCCGAATCAATGTTCGACAAGCACTACACACTTGCCAAATCTCCTTTGAATAACTACTTTGAAGATAACCAACAGTACATTGAAGAGGTTTGGCGAAAAAACAATTTAGAATAGAAATGAGAAAGAAAAAATTAGTTGAATTATTTGCAGGCTCAAGATGTATGAGTAAAGAAGGTGAAAAATTGGGAATGGAGACATTTTCTATTGATTGGACACCTTATGAAGATATTGATTTATCTATTGATATTGAATATTTACTTTTAAGTGATATTCCTTTTATACCCGATCACGTTCACGCATCTTTCGACTGCACTACTTACACCATTGCCGCTATCTCGCATCATAGAAATGGCACAGAACCAAAATCAGACTATGCAAAAAAATGTGATAGAGTGAATCAAAGAGTGATTTTTTTAATTAAAGAATGGATGAAAGTAAACCCAAACTTAACTTTTACTTTTGAAAATCCAAGAGGAATGTTGAGGCATATGCGATGGATGCAAGAATTTAAAAGATACACGGTTTGGTATTGCCAGTATGGAGATGAAAGAGCTAAACCAACAGATATTTGGACTAACTTGCAGAATTGGAAACCTAGACCTATGTGCAGAAATTACAAATATGACAAAGAGGGTAATATAATAGATAAGCATTGTCATCACGAAAGTGCAAGACGTGGAGCAAAAACAGGAACTCAGGGTAAAAAAGGAAGTTATGAACGATCTAAAATACCAGTAGAACTCTGTCAAGAAATCTTAAAATCAATTTAGATATGAAAATGGAGTATAAGGGTAGATGGGGGATTGCAGTATGAAAGGGGAGGAGGTAAAAACTTAAACTTAATCATGCCAAATCATTTATACACAGACTCCACACGAACAGATCAGAAAAGTATTAAGAAGAAACGGTACAACCATCTTGAAAGATATTTCAGATGAGTGGTTAGATAACATTATTATTTATGAAGAAGACCAAAGACCTGATAATCCTTTTTTACCTATTTATCACGCGGAAAAAGAGTTTAGAAAAATGAATGATATTTCAAACAAAACTGACGATAATGATTGAAATAACGGACAATAAAAAATGAAAAATGAATTAAAACCACTCAAAAACCGTCTAAATAAAATAGGAATCGAAATGTCAGGAAACGTTCCTTGGATATATTTAGATAAAGTAAACGGCAAAAGAGTCCAAGAAAAACTACATTCCGAACATTATTTTACAGTAGCTTTTTATAGTAGTAAAGGTTACATCTTGACAGACCTAAAAGAAATATTTAAAATTATTAGAAAATATAGATGACAACAAGACACGAACTATACTCAGAACTTGAAATTTGGGTGAAAGATAAAATAGAAGATTTAGAAATCGAAAGGGATGAAGAATCAATGATGTGGCAAGAGGGCGCAGAAAACCCAAGCCACGAAGATTATGAAATCTGTATACAAGCTTTAAATCAAATCAATAAAGACTATCACGAATCAATGGAATTTTTAGAGAATTTATTATGAAAGTACAAGAGTTTTTAAAAGAAATTTCAATGAACATAGGAGTAGTTGACAATCATTCTTACTTAACAAAGGCAATGGAAGATTTTGCCGAATATAAATTAAAAGAGTATCAAAAAAGTCTTGCAAGTATGTGTGAAGAAGAAATCAAAAATTGTTGGGATTTTGGAGAAATGTCTGAAACAGAAGAAGATGCAGTGATGTGGATGCACAGAAGAAACACATTTGAAGAACTACAATCTAAGTTTGAAAATGAAACTACTTAAAGACCGTTTAAACCATTTAAAATCAGATTTGGCGGGAGAAGAAAATCCAAAACTAGATAAATTTCTAAATAAAGAAAAAATAAACAGTTTAAAAATAAGAATCCGAGAATTAGAGTATTTAATATTTAAAAGCGAAAAATAATTATGTCATATCAAGAATTACACTACGGAAAATTAAAAAAGATTCAGCAATTACCACTACAAGAACTTGTAACTTGGGTAGAAACAAAACCAAATTTAGAAATTGAGGATTTTGAAGAGAAAATGGAAGATGAGTATGACTACTTTGAAATCCGCGATAAAACTAAAAGATACAAAGAACCGTTTTATATAAAATATATCTGGAATAAAGGTAATTTATACGAAATGGTAGAACACTCAGGAGAATTAGAATCAGATGATTTATATTTGACAACAGAAAACTCTGATGGTACAATCAGTTTCACATATTCATTCTATAACGGTGGGACTTGTCTTTCAGAGCTTTTGGAAGAAGGCCTTGATAAAATCCCGAAAAAAAGAAACTAAATGAACATATTCAAAAGATTATTCGGCAAAAAGAAATTGGAACAGGAAAGAATAATTCCAAGACCATATTCCTCATTTTATGCTAGCAGAACAGCAAGTACTAGCACAACATATACTGACATCAACAGTATAATTTTTACAACCTCAGATTATTCTAACGACTCTAGTAGTTTTGATTCAGGATTTGGAGGAGGAGATTTTAGCGGAGGCGGTGCAGGAGGAAGTTGGGATTCGGATAGCAGTTCCTATGATTCAAGTAATTCAAGTGGAGATTATTAAAATAATGTTAAAGCAGTGCAAATCGGCGCAAAAAACAGTTAAAAACAAATGAACATAAACAGAATCAAAGAACTTTTCCAAGAGGAAGACAACATTACAAAAACGACTTAAACTAAATGGGAAAAAAGAGATATTCACAAGAGCAGATAGACTTCGTAGTAAATCTAGTAGGTAATGGAGATACTGTTACAGGAGCTACTAGAAAAATGTGCGAGCATTTCGAGATAAAATACGATGAAACTGCGGGCAGAAGATTCCGAGATATTTTACAAAAGAAAGGAGTCACAAGCAATACAGTAACTGTTGAAGACACTGATGTATTTAAAGAAGCTCAGCAGAAGCAGCATGACTCCACAAAGAAACGGTTTTTAATTTCGTGGGCGCAGTCAGAAACACCTGTACATAAGAGATTTCTTAAAAATATGGAAGCTTACGCAAATCATATTGATGGAGATATACTTATCTGTGCTGGGCGCTATCGTAACCCATCATCCCTGTCTTCAAGTAAGCAATTAAAGAAAAAAGAAAAGGATGTTAAAAATACATGGGATGCTTCGATAATACCTTATCTAGATGCTAACAGGCACAATTTACACCCTTTGTTGTGTGTCCTTTCTAATTTGAAAACGCAACCTACCAGCTCGATGCCTCTGAATGGTTTGAATGGAATTACAGGATTAGAGTCTTGTATAATTGGTCATCCTAGAGTACACATGAAGTCTTTGCCTGTTGTAGAGGGGTATCCACATAAGATTTTGATGACAACGGGAGCAGTAACAGTTGAAAATTATACAGATACAGCAGTGGGTGTTAAGGGAGCTTTCCACCATCAGATAGCTTGTGTTATCGTAGAAATTGATGGTGAGAATTTTCACCTCAGACATATTATAGCAGATAAAAAAGGCGATTTTCAAGATTTAATGTATTGTGTCACTAATTCTGAAGTCACAGTGTGTAGTAAACCTGTGGAAGCTCTGATATTTGGAGATCTCCACATAGGGGAAACAAATCCTATTGCGGAAGAGGTTTCTTTTAAAATGGCGGAATTGTTGAAACCTAAAAAAATTATAATTCACGATGCTGTAAATTCTCACTCTGTAAGTCACCACGAACAGAAAAATCCATTCCAACTATTAGAGAGAGAAGAAAATGGCAGTTGGTCGTTACAGAGGGAATTAGACGAAGCTGTTTCTTGGTTTAATAAGTATCCTCAGTACCAATTTGTAACTGTCCGTTCGAACCACTGTGAGCATATAGATGGTTGGGTAAAAAATACAGACTGGAGAAAATCTACAAATAAGAAATTATACTTAAAATTTGCTAACATTTTGGCAGAAGGATTAGCTCCAAAAGGTATAGTGCCGTATGTATTTTCTACTGAATTGAACAACGTTTATCCGTTAGGTTTAGATGAGGCATATAATGTAAAAGGTATTGAATTAAGTATCCATTCTCACGTTGGTGTCCATGGTTCGAGATCGAGCCCAACACAACTTAAAAATTTACCAGTGCGTACTATAGTCGGCCACAGTCATGTACCAAGTAGAATAGATGGAACAATATCGGTGGGGACTCTGACACATCTAAGAATCTCTTATAACTCTGGAGCATCAGGGTGGTTAAACTCTAATGCGGTCATTTACCCTAACGGAAGAGTAGCACAACTTAATATCATTAATGGTAGATTTACAACGTTATTAGATTAATATAAAATTTACACATTTTGTAAACCAATTATAGTTTCGTATTTTTTTTTTCAGATTCTTACTGGCATATTTATCTGATATAAACGAATTATTTATTGAGAGACTCTTTTCATTAACTGTGCCAGCGGTTTTTGATTGGGGTTTTCTTGTTTTTAAGCCGAAGTAATGGAGCATTCAGAGTTTTTAAAAAGATTAGAAAAAAATGAACACTTTGTAAGTGGGTATTTTAAAGTTATAAGTAAATATCAATGTGATAAATGTAAAGTACTGGTTGAAACACCTTATGGGGTTTGTGCATGTGATCCTAGAAATTTATATGAGCATAATACAAGACCCACAATTATGACAGCGGTTGATAAAAATAGTTACTATTCAAATTATATTAAAGAACACAATGAAAACTATAAAAATAATAACTTTGAAATTGTTTCAGACTTCATAGGTTTTAATAAGGAGATATTTGTTAAAACAGAATATGGAGTTCATAAAACAACTGCCAATAGCTTAAAACGAGGAGAGATGCCTGGAATAAACAGTGCTGTTAATAAGGTAGATTATGTTCATAACCAATTAATTGAAACAAACGAATATTACAGAAAAGGACTATTTAAAGTAATAAGTTATAAAAGAGGAAAAGTCACTTTAGAAGACAGTTTTGGGTTGTGTACTATGTTATTAAATGATTTGGTTAACAACTGTCAACCCACTATTTTAAGTGCTGTGGACAAGACAGATTATATTAAAAATAAATTTAAGGATTTAATACACTATGGTAATTATGACTATTCTAAATTTGTATATGATTGTGCTAGATGTAAATCTATAATAATCTGTAGAGAACATGGTGAATTTTATCAAACCCCCTCAAAACATTTAGGTAACCAAGGGTGTCCTAAATGTGGTAGTATAAGAACTGGAAAATATATGCTTGAAAACCCAAATGGTTGGAATTATACGAATTGGCAAAATGCAGGAGATAGAAGTGATAATTTTGACTCATTTAAAGTATACATAATCAGGTGTTGGAATGAGCAGGAGGAGTTTTATAAGATAGGAAAGACTTTTGTAACTGTAGAAAGTAGATTTAGGTTAAAACTATTGATGCCGTATAATTATGAAATTATTGAACAGTTTATTTTTAATAGCTCAAAAGAAGCATCCAGGTATGAGTTACACTTACAAAAATTGAATAAAAAGTCTACCTATAAACCTTTTATTTTATTTAATGGGTCAAATGAATGCTTTAATAAATATTCTTTAACAGTCCTATAGGTACAACTGATACCTCATACTATCAAACCTAATCTTTTGTTAAATAAAATTTGCAGTTAAAACTAATTGTATATCTTTGTAGAAGAAATCAGGAAAATGATTATTTTTAAGTCTTTTTCCGCCGAAAATTAAATAAAATGACACTAAATGTAAAAACACTCGCTCAAGAACTTGAAGATTTTCGCAATCCAGAAGAAGGTAAAGCAGTCTTGAAAGAGTGGGGAGAAAAGCTAATTAGAGAGCATGCTCACAAAAACCGCTGGCAAGAAAAGACTGCCAAACTTCTAGAGTCAAAAACAGATGAAGAATTGGACTCGCTTTACGCTAAGTATTTAAAACATGCACAAAAAAGAAGTGATATTCTTTATGAGCAAAATATTGATGGAGAGAGTAGTCTAAACGCAATAATTCTAGAAGCTTTTTCAAAGGCAGGTAAAGTTTCCAAAAAGAAAAAAGATTACGGCATGTTCACTTCTATTGTTTATCGTTATAGGGGATTTAAAGCTGAGTTAATTTGTGGTCAAGGCTGTTTTATATCAATTGATAAAATTAAATAATTATGGATATATTAGCATTTATGACACCATTTTTTAAGAGTAAGCAAGATGTAATGGCTGAAAAGAAAAGAGAATTATTTAAAGCTTACAAGTGGATTAGAGAAAACAACAATACTATATCAGATGAAATTTTAGATTTGATGTATAATTCAGCGAAAGAAAAGATTGAGACAAACCCTGAAATGTTTAAATTATGAAAAATAAATCATATTGGTATTATTTGAAACAACAGATTAAGAAAGATAGCACTGAATTATTAATTGTAGTAGGTTCAGTTATTGTAGGTATAATTTTAGTCAATTTAATATGAAAAAACTGTTTTTATTTTTAATTCTTTTTTGCGCGATTTCGTGCTCATTCAAAGAACCAAAACCAATAGAGAGGTATCAAGACAAAGGGTTTGTGCTTATTGAAGAGCCTATGAAATGGAACGGCTCTAAATTATTTTTAAAACTTAAGAATGCAGATACTATTATTGAAGTAGCTGTCCCACCATTCGATGCTTTAAATCTAAAAATAGGCGACACATTAAAATCAAAATTATGAGAGAAGAAATTATAAGTTTCGAGACGGCTAAAGTAGCTAAGGAAAAAGGATTTGGGTGGTTTATTGGAGATAATAGAGATGTCTATTTTTGGGGAGAGCTACATAAAAGGGAAGACGTTGATTGGAATATAACGCACCCTGATTTTCAAGATAGATTTGTCCCTGCCCCAACACAATCGCTCTTACAACGTTGGCTTAGAGAAGTACATAATATTATAGTTGATGTTATATATGATGAGAACTCTGAAGACCAGTTTGAATATCTTTTATCAATCTATAAAGATAAACTAGATATTATAAATTCCGAACATGAACTTTATGAGATGTTTTGGGATAATTACGAAGAGGCTTTGGAAGAAGGGTTACAAAAAGCTTTAGAACTAATATGAGCAGTTTAGCACACAAAGAAGAGCTGTTTTTTATTTTGTCCGCCACAATGGAAAAAGAAGAAGCAGAAAGAATTGCTAGTAATTTTTCTCCTAAGAAACCTACTTTAAATCCTATCAAAGGTTCGGACACTTATAAATATTATATCCAAAAATATATAGAAAATGGTTGGAATTCATATTGGGAATCTAGAATTTTCAAGTATGTGAATGGGAAGTGGGATACTTTTATGAGATGGGACAGTTCGGGATTTATCCAAGCGGAGGAAACAGTAAAAAGACTAGAATTAGGAGGTAACACAGTAATAGAAAATTAATTATGGAAATTACATGGACTTGGAATTGGTTAGAAACTGTTGGTTTTGTTGTTTTAACTGTTTTCGGCGGATTTTATTTATTAAGGCTCCTGTTGCAACTATGGCTCTATCTTAAATTTAAAGGTAAGATATGAGAGGATATTTAACACAACTAGGTGGGTATTTATACTTTACCGAAATGAATAGACAACCTCAATTAGATTCTTTTATTATTCAGGGAAAAGTAAAATCAGTTTATTTTTACACATTTAATGAGGAATCCACTGAATTATGGATGAGTTATAATCCTTTTCCGCGTAAAAGAAAAGTAGATAAATATTCAAGACCAATAAGATTAAGTAATAATCCAGAATTAGGTTTGCCAAATTTTACATCAGATCAATTTTTAGAGATTATGAAATATGTTGAAAAACCAAATGAAATTATAAGATTATGAAAACAAACTATGATGTTGCAATTGGCTATAGGGCCGTGATTACAGCTACGATAAAAGCAGAATCAGAAGAACAGGCTAGAGAACTAGCTTTAAAAGAATTTGAAAAGTTCAGGTCTAATGCTAACAAAGGTAATTTACAGTTATCAGATGATAGTTTTGAAATTGCAGGTGTTTTAGACTTGGATAAATCTTGGAATATATTATAGAATGTTTTCAAATGAACAATGGCGTACTCTATCAGACCGCTTTAACAAAAATACCTTCACAGGAAAACTTATTTTAATCAAGAGTAATCCTGAGATATTTAAGCTAGAATATGATGGAGACTGTTTTTGGCTGAGACTACACGATAACCAAGCACAGTTGAAAGAATTTGACAGGCTTTTTAACTTTCCACAATTATTAACTTTTGAACAGATGAGGGATTTATTTTCTCTTTCTGATTGTAAACTTTTTCCCGCGAAATGATAAAACACTTCATAAGATTTATAAAACCAATACTACTTGAACCAATAAGGTACTTAGAAAATATCCTAGTTGTCATAGAATGGAGCTTTAAACTATGGTTAATGACCTTAGTAATACCGTTAACTGTAACTGTTTTAGTAGCCTTCTTCAGTATTTTAGGTGGATTTGAGAAATTCAGTCTAGAGTTTTGGATATTTTACTACTACGACGGCTATTTGTGTGGTTTGATAGCATGGAGAATACATTTAGGCTTATTGTTTTTATGCGGAATATATGTAATTAATAAAATAATTTAAAATGGAAGAAATTAAAGGATTTACAATATTAAAAGAAATACCATTGTTCGATGTATTTGAATACTGCGAACTCGATGAAGACGATTTAATAAGGTCAACAGAGGATTATGAGATAGCCTACACAAAAGAGCAGTGCTTAAGCCTACCTGAATTTTTTAAACCAATTTATGAATAATATGTACGCAATTGACGACAACTTTTTTGATGAGATTCAAGATATAGCAGAACATTTTGAATATGAATTTTTAATAGAGCAACCTGTAGATTTTACAGTGGAAGCTTATGAATGCGATTTAGAGAAAATAGGCATCCTCAGTGGAGAGGAAATAGCCGAGCGTGTTTTTAGTGAAGACAGGTTTTCAGAGGAAATGTATGAAGACCAAGAAAAAATCGCAAAAATACTAAATGAAAATATAGATTTTGAAAAGATAAATACCCTGTTGCCTAGCTTATGGTATCCGAGCAATAGAAAAATAGTATTAACAAGAGACGAATTGATAAACGAAATTAAATAAAATGAAACAATACGAAATCCAAGAAAAGAACGATTGGGACTTAGATAGTTACTCTATTGTTGAGCCAAAATTAAAAACCATTACTATTTTTGAATAAAATGCAAGAACCAGATAAAACAAACGGTATGTACTTAGTGTACAAAAAATACAAAGGATTTAAAGTTAAGCATCAAAGTTATGAGGCTTTGGTATGCGGATTTAACGAAAACAAAATATTGTGTGCTACAGAACAGAGACCTGCCTGCTCCTTTAAAAAGTCAGAGTTAGATAAAGATTCTTATATCGACGAAGACTATAAAGATAAAAAGTATTACTATCTATACAGTGATGAGATTTTACTTGATAAGCAAACAAAATCAGGGAGGAAAAAGAAATAGATGCTTACCTATAAACAGATATCTCAAAAGTATTCAATTCCTTTGAGCCTTATTTATAGAAGAGTTCATGTCTTAAAATTAAAAGGTTTCAAAAAAGGGCGCGAAATAAAATTTAAAGAAGACCAGATTTACCAAATACTATACTACCAACCGCAAACAAATTCAAAACAGTTTGATCGAAGAAAACTTGCAATTATAGAATTCTATGAAAAATTTGGTACAGGTAATAAAGTATCCAGATTCTTAAATATACATAGAAATGTAGTAAACCAAGCAATAAGGGAATATAACGAAACAGGCTTTGTAATAGTCGAATCCAAAATGAATAAAATTGAACAGTAAAATGCAACTTCTGGACGTTACAATCCAATCACAAATTCTTCTTGAATCTTTAGAAAGCTTGCAAAGAACAGAATTTAATAAACAGTCTTTGAAATCAGCTTTGAAAGTCTTGATTAAGCAGTTAGAACCTTTATCGGAGAAGAATTATAATAAAGCTTTTGGTTTGGATGAATCAACTTTAGTTAACATAACTTATGAGTACTCTCAATTAGCTAAAACCTTGTCAACTTTAAATATTCCAGATAAAGTCGGCTTGTCTCAAATGCTTTCCGCCTTTCAATTAGATCCTGAATCAATGCAAGCAACAACACATAGAATATTAAAAAAACATAAATGAAAGAAAAACAATACATAGAAAAATACGGCTTTGATATATTCTTTCCAGAAGACGTTAAGAAAATGCTTGGAAAAGAGCTTATTGAGGAAACAGATAGCTATACAATAGAGGGTAAAATTATAGATTACAAATTTAGTGAAGACTGTATTTTGAAAGAGGGAGAAAAATACCTAGCCTTTCAGATGCTTTTTAAGACTGACGATAACAAAGAGATTTGGAGCCTGGCTTATCCCACTGATATAAAAGCCCCACCAATTTACGATGACTATACAGATGGATTGACCAAAAGATTTAAAAAACATATAAATAATAGTTAAAATTAAGACCGTCCCTTGTGAGCGGTTTTTAATTTTTATATATTTGCTGAGTAATATTTAAAACAATAAAAATGAAGTTATCAGTTAATGAACACAGTAAGAACTATGCTTGTTCTGTTGTAGAAATTAAAGATTTGTTTCCTATTGAAGGGGCGGATAAAATATTAAGAGCAGTTGTAAACGGTAATAATGTAGTAGTTCCAAATACAACACAATTGGGATCAAAAATGCTTTACTTTGTTTCAGGAACAAAACTATCTTCTGACTATTGTCATAAAAATGATTTGTATGATAAGTCTGAAGAGAACTACAATAAGGATAAACGAGGTTTTATAAGTTTCAATCAAAAACGCGTCAAAGCAATTAAGCTTAGAGGTATTGTGTCAGATGGTATGTTGATGCCTTTAACTTCACTATTGGCTTTTTTAGAAGATGTAAATATTAGTGGTTTTAAAGCGGGCGATGAGTTTACAGAAATTAATGGAAATACTTTATGTGAAAAATATGTAGTACCCGTGAAATCTAATGGGCAAGGTTCTGTAAAAACACCTAAAGAAAATAAACTCAAAGATTTGATTATAGAGAGCCAATTTCGCTTTCACCACGAAACTGAACATTTTGTAAAGAACATAGACAAATTTAATCTAGAAACAGAGATTATCATAACTAGAAAATTGCACGGCAGTAGTTTAATACTTTCCAATGTTTTAGTTGCAAAGAAACTTTCTCTCAAAGAGAGGGTTTTAAACTTTTTTGGCGCTAACATACCTAAGACAGAATATGGATATATTTTTTCATCGGGAAAACCAAAGGGAAAATTACCTAAGGGAGTTGAATCTGAAACAAACAAATGGGAAACACCAAACCCAAGCTACTATAATTCGGATATTTGGGCAAGAGCTTATAATGAAAACAAGCACTGTCTTGAAAAAGGTATCTCTTTATATGGCGAAATTGTGGGTCAAGGTATTCAAGGAGAACAGTTCACTTACAATATAGAGCATGGTATTTTTATTTATCGTATAACTCAAACATCCGTTGATGGAAATGTGTATGAGTTTTCTTGGGAACAAGTTAAAAGATATTGTGAAAAATATGGTCTAAATTATGTCCAAGAATATTTTTCAGGAAAGGTTAAAGAATTCGGAGAAGATTTCCTAGAAAGTTTGAGAGAAAAATATTTAAATAAGAGTTACAAGGACTGCAAGATTGATGAAGGCGTATGTATTAAAATAAGAAGCACGGATGAAATCTTTAAGTTTAAAAGTCCTAACTTTATAAAGATGGAATCAGATAATCAAGAAAATGAAGTTCAAGAAACAGAAAGCTAAATATGAACATAAAAATAACACAAGAACAGCATTTAGAGTTATGTAAGTGGGAATATGAAGAGTACTTATTTGGCTCACAATTGCACGGTAATGCTGTCAAGAATTTAGGTGAGTATATTGTAAAGCTCTTGAAGAAATAATTTCTATTCCCCATTCAGAAATGTTTGGGGATTTTTTATTTTAACAATATTTTAAGTTTTTAATACCGAATTTATTGTTATCTTTGACTATTAATAATTTAAAAAGTAAAATATGCACTTAGATCAAGTAATCAAAGACTTAAAAGTTAAACAGTATGGGTATAATGACGTAGTAGAAGTGCTTCAATCTGTAACGGCTATAAGCAACTCTAAAATTCGACCAAAGGAACTTAAAAAGCACGATGTTATAAGAACTTTTGAAGTCCGCAATAAATAATAAATTAACACATTTTGTTTTTAAGATATTAGTCTTTATATTTGCATTAGTATAAAGCTGTAGTATCTCACAATAAACAGTTTAATTATTTACAAACCTATTTATTTACAATAAGAAGCGAGGTGAGATACGCTTTTTAACATGTAAGTAGATAGGTTTTATTATTATAAAAATGTGCGAAAATAAAAAGAAATGTAATGCCTGTCTTGAGTATAAAACCCTAGATCAATACTCAATAAATTCAGGTCTCAAAAGTCTGAAAAGTGTTTGTAAAAACTGTGAAAAATCACGCAAAAAGGTTGTCTGTGACAGTAGAAGATCTGCTTTAGGTGAGGTGGGGAAAATTTGTAAAATTTGCAACATAGATAAGCCCCTATCAGATTTTAAACTTTTAAAAAGCGGCCTTTTAGGAGTAGTCTCAAATTGCAAAACTTGTAAACTCCCTAAAAAAGAACCTATAAAAAGAAAGCTTATATGTGAGTGTGGTAATGAAAGGAAAGCCAGGAGAAAATTATGTGATAACTGTCAAGAAGAATTAAATAGAAATATAACTGAAAAGTTATGTAGAAAATGCAATAGCATTAAATCCTTAGAAGAATTTGGTAAAGGTAAATACTGTAAAACCTGTAATCAAGAGGAGTACTATAAAAAGACAGGTAGAGTAAGAAAAGAGCCTAGTTATACAGAAGATGGTAGAAAAGTCTGCTCGAGATGCAAGGAAACTAAAAACCTGGAGATGTTTTCAAAAGATGGGCACAGACACAGATCTGAATGTAAAATTTGCAGAAGCAATTTTAGGAAGTTACCAGAACAAAAAGAAAAGGAAAAATTAAATTATAGGAATTACATTGAGAGAAATTACGATAGATACAGAGAATCTTCAAAATAGAGCTTTAGCTAAAAGAAAAAACAATAACCCTCTTTTTAAATTAACTTGTAGCGTCAGGGGTTTAATTCAAGGATCATTTAAATCAAATCTTGGTAATAAGTTTAAAAAGAACTCTAAAAGCCAAGAAATTCTAAGTTGTAATTGGGAAGAATTTAAAAATCACATTGAATCTCAATTTTTACCTTGGATGAATTGGGAAAATCACGGTAGATGTGATGAGTTAGACTATAATTGTACATGGCACTTGGATCACATTGTTCCAATGAAATATGCAAAAACAGAAGAAGATATTTATCTTTTAAATCATTGGTCAAACTTTCAACCTATGTGTGGTTATAAAAATATGTACCAAAAAGCCGACACATTTTATCCCTGTACTAATCTAGAGCTGAGAGTAACTTTTCTTGAAAATGAAATTTTATCATTAAATTAACTTTTATATTCTTAATAATAGTCTATCTTTGGATTATTAATTTTAAAAATATTTAATTATGCCCAGTAAAGAGCAAGTTTTAGCAACTGTCAAGAATGAAGCACATTCAGGTGCTATGGTTAAACACTTAATCAACTCAATAACTTCTATTGAAACTAAGCGTCCAATAAAACTCCGCAAAGGAGATGTTATAGTCAGAGAATGCTTTACAACTACCAAGAAGAGGCCATATGTTCTGGTAAAAGTACTGAAAGAATTCTCTCTTGCACTACCCTTATCTACAACAGAAGACTCTTTAAATTTATGTGAGAGTGATTCAAGATTCTTCAGAACAGGGTTTTTCTCAAACCAATTAGTGACTATAAAGAATCAAGACGCTATGGATAACTTTGCAGGTATTTACGATAATCCTAGAAGTTTAAACAAGGCTGTAAAAATTATGAAAGAATTCCTAGCTAAAAATCTAAGATAGTAAACAAGAAAATTCCCCTACCTAAACCAATTAAGGCTCAAGTAGGGGATTATTATTTTAGAGTAATTCTAAATTTGCTTTTTGTATTCTTGTATCGGCGAAATAAGACTTCAAAAGGATGTGCAATTGACTGAGTTCGCTATAATCTAACTCTAATCCTTTAAACTTTACACCATTACCTGTATCTTCGATTTCAAAAGCCATTTCTCCTGGATCAATCCATAAATCATTATCTGAGTAATATAAAATATGCTGTCCATTTAATTCTTCATAGTCATATTCGTGCTTACCATCTTCAAATACTGCTGTCTTCATAGCAAATTCTTTTTTAAGATTTCGGTAATTTCATCTATTCTTGAAGCATATTGCATTTGTTCTTGTTGATTTGAAAACGTTTTTGCGAATAAGCCTTGAAAACCTGACCCTTTGCTTTTCTCTAGACTATCTATTAACTTTTCTATTTCAGCTTCTTTTGCGCGATATCCCGCTTTAAAAGCAGTAGCTTCAATGTACATGTTGTTTCTACTTGATATTCTATAATCTTCTGCTAATTTATCTAATTTCATAATTCTCTCCTTTTTTGTTTATATAAACGCTCAGTTGTGCACAATTTTGAACCATTTTCATATATCTATAACCTAAATCATCAGGATCTAAGATAGATATATAAAAACAGTCCTCTTTTAGGTTAGGTAAAATTTTATCTTGAAATCTTACTTGACTTAGTATTAGTGGTAGATTCATTAAGGTTTTATTACAGCTATGTCTTTTAAATTTTTCTCGGCGTATTTCACACAATTACTGCCTCATCTTTTTATTTAGGTCTATAAGTTTCCCTGAAATTTTATATGTTTCGTTAATAATACTATTTGCTTTTATTATTTTTCGGGCTTTAAATTCCTCACAAATAGTTTTTAATCTTTCTGAATCACATAAATGTATAGAGTCAGTAGTTTTTCCACCACTGTAGTAATAGTCTCCTATATTCACCTCAAATAATAATATAAAATCTTCTTTTTTATTTGTATCCCTATTTAAAAGTGAAATAAAAATCTCATTGTCATTTATCATAATATCGCCTTATTATCTTCAGTTAATTTTATTATTCTCAAAGGTATTTCTTTCTTCTGTGCAAGTTTTATAGTATAAGCAGTTCCTTTTGACACTTGATTATGAAATGCGATTAACAAGTCCGCGTCATCTACAATCAAATGATTTCTTTTAATTGGTGCTACTTTTCCTGAATATTTTTCATAATCGGGTAAGTGTTCTATGAGTTTATAGTTTTCTTCCGCGCAAAAACGTTTTATTAAATTATCTGCTCCTGATTTGGCACCACCGCTTACAAACTGAATATCTTCTTTCAAGTTAGAAATCAAAAACTGTAATTTATTTTTGAAATACTCATATTGATTAAAACTTCTCGAACCTATTACTGCTATTGTTTTCATAATAATTCTACCTCTCCTATAGTGTGCGCATAACAGTTTGTCTTTTGATGAAATTTAATTCTTACTTCGTGTTCATTTATAGGCTGACAAATCACTTCCCAAGCATCTGGATAAGAATCATAACCAGTTGACCCTCCTCCATATCTGGAATCAATCACTATAAATTCTTTCCAATTATTTTCTTGTTTGTGTCTACTCGTGTAAAATTCTCCACTATTATCAAGAGTGTAGTACCTTAGTTTATTTTCTGTGTGTTTTACATAATCTTCATCACTGTAACACATATTGTAGAATTTATCTCGGCAACAAACTAACTTGTTTAAGTCTGAGTGATAAAATTTTTGGTCGTCTTGTAGTTTATCTGTTTTCATTAAAATGTTTTTAAAGCGTCTTCTTTTGTTTCGTAATAACCTCCAATCCAAGGTTGTAATAGTGTATCTAAATCAAGTTCAAAGTTTAGACCCACAGACAATATACCTTTCTCTGAATTACCCCACATCCTTCCCTCCATTGTGTCAATGAATTTTAACCTTGCTTTCAGTTCATATTTGATACAAGCCACTTTAAAACTAATAGCCATTTCTTCTCCTACTTTTTCAGGGGTTTCTCCTTGATGAGATCCTTGACCCAAAGAATAATTACCTGTCCAAATTTCGTATTTTTTCATAGCTGTTTTTTGAGATTCCTGTGCTAAATCCCAACCAACTCCTTTATAAGATTCTTTTTCCATTAGTTCCAATTTTCATTTTGTATTTCAGGAATTTCTGCTTCTTCATCCCAGGCACTCATAATCAAGAATCCTCCCTCAACTTCTAAACAGGCAATCGGGTCTAAAACCTCTCTATTGTTTTTATTTACTTCTTCTACCTGCTTATTATTGAACTCAAACATACGAGTTTCAGGATTCATTACAACCGCAAATATTTCTACAATCGTTGTCTCTTCCCTCCAATTTTCTTTACGGAGTTTTAATTTGGGTATTTCAAAATGACTTTCGGGTGCAACCATTTTAAAGTTAGACACGGTAAAACTAGCCAATCTATCTATCGAATCTCTACTACTAATGTGAATATGAAACTTGTCAAAGTCACCAAAAGCTTCTTCCAATTTATTTCTCTGCACAAAATCATAACGAGTCGATCTACCAAATGCACTTGAAGAAGTAGTTTGAATAAAATCAAAAGTCTTCTCAGTCTCTTTAATCTCTTTTTGAAACCCTTTGATAATTTCTAAGTTTTCTTGTGGAATTTCTCTACCATAGAAACACGCATCTGCTAGAACTAAACTATACTTCTTCATTATTTGAATCATCAAATCGCGGGAAACAAATTTATAATGTGGATAACTTAAAGAGTGTTTAGCAACTAAATCTTTATTGTATTTTGCTCTTGAAATCTTTTCTTGAATTTCTCTGACCATGAGATTATAAGTCTTTTCATTATCTTCCAGTCTTTGTAATTGTACTCTGACAGAAGGTGTATTCACCAAACCTAGATTTTTTAAATCCTCAATTTTTCTGTAAACTTCCTTGTTAGCTTTCTTATATGACTCAATCCTAGCTTTCAAATCATCTATCTGAGATTCTTGGGACAAATCAATATCAAACTGATTTAGAATTACTTCGAAGCTTTCTTGAATATCTTTTTTGATATGTTTGGAATCAATTATAATTTCACTTTTTACTTCTAAAACTTCAGTTGGTACATCTTGAATGTGTTCTTTCTTTTTAAATAAATTTAGCATTGTATTGTAATTTAAGGTTAATTTCTTTCTATCAAATATTTATCACGGGCACTATAATGGTAAAAAATCTCGTCCGCCGTGAACAGTAATTCGTCATTTTTATACCAAACTTCTATGAGTTTTGGATTAGATTCATAAACTCTTTGCTTTATATTTTTCTTACACCAACTTAACATTTCATCATCCTCTAAATATTCTTTTAATATATGAGTTGTATTTAAACGCACATCGATTAACCAGAGAGCTACTAGTTGTTTTTCTAAATCCTTGTCCATAATCTTTAAATTAAGCTTAACATATATTCAATGTATTGTTTCTCTAAACTTTCTAGCTTATCTTCATATTTTTTAAAAATTATATGGCAGATGTCTTGATAAAACTCTTCAGGTATTGGTAGAGATTCTTTAGGATCTCTAAATTTTAGAATATTATCTCTGGTGTCATTAATATTGTACAATAACTTACTTACGGCTTTCATTTCTTTATCCATACTTCAAATGTCTTAGTTCTGAGGTTAACTCTCTTATGTATCTATCAGACTCTTTTTCTACAAGCTCTTTATTAGCTAAAGTCTTTTTTAGATTGGAAAGCTCTCGTTTTATTTCCTTGTAAGTATCCTCAGATTTAAACTGTTGTAGTTCTTTATAGGCGAAATACAATTTATTGAAAAGTTTATCCTTATAAGGCAGTTTGTTTTTATGAAGCAATGGTGCTTCTTTTATCTTCTCTAAAGTTCCATACCTGACATAAAATAATCCTGCATAAGAAGGAATTTCTTCTAATTTTATTAAGTTTTCAGGGCAGACATAATAAAAACGGTTTGGCTTATCAAAGCAGTTACTATCTCGTAAGCATAGATGTTTTTCTACTTTTGCAAAATCCTTTTTAAAATCGGCGCGAGAAATCTTAACTTCGCATTCAATTAAATACTCACTCTTATTTATCACAAGAACATCACACTCCCAATTAAAGAAATAGACATTGTGTATGTTATTGTACTGCTTGAAATACAGGCTTATAGCTTCATACATAGTCCTAGTTAAACTTTTTATTTTTTATTGTATCGTTCCAAACCTTACCTATAAAGTAAATATTACCGTTAATCTCTTTGGTGTGGAAGTATTCAAAGTCTGGGCAGGAATAAATATTAGAAATTATATTTACATCTCTGGTCATAGATTTATATACCATATAGGATGAGGATACAGAAATCGCAAATAATACACTAATTAGAATCTTGTTTGTCATTTTATTTTTGATTTAATTTGTAAACATAAATTGTATCAACTTTCTTACCGTCTGTTGTAAGTACTTTTTCGGGCACTATCTTAGTTGTTGATTTGAATTCTTCTGTGGGTTTAGTAAGTGCAAAACCTAATACAGTGAAGATAGTTCCACTAACAATCCAACCTACTATTAGGCCATTTTCAAATTCTGAGTTTTCCATAATTATTTGTTTTTGGGATTTAAAGACTCTATAAGCAAGTTCACATAGAAACCTAACATTATAACCAGACCTAACATAAAGGCTAGGTAGACTGATGTAACACAAAACCCTACTAAATTCTTTCCCGAATGATTAAAGCAGTATTTTACATAATTCCAAGTAATTGGTAATGAACAAATAGAAATGATTGTAAAAATACCTTTCCATAAATAGTATAATAATTTTCTCATAATTTTGATTTATTTTTTGTAAATATCGGGCGAAAAAATTTAAAACAATCACAACAAACTGTTAAAAAGGAGGCGCATTATCGTCTTTCTTTTCAAAACTCTGACCAAAAGCATCAAAAGGTTTAACTGTTGGTAGTGGAGAAGTAGAATTTGTAAATCCTTCAAATACTGGTAGGGAAATTGTTTTGGCCGAACTAATATTAGTAGATGTAGGATTATTATTTAAATTTTCATCGGGCTTAAAAACTTCTTCTATATATAAATTTCTAAAGTCTTTTAATCCATTTTTTAATCTCACTTTCACATAATGGAAAAATACTAAACCTTGAGTTTTAAAACTTGAATATTTATTTTGTGGAATTAAGTATTTCTCCAAATAAGCGTATCTCTCTGTATTCACTGCTCCATAAGAATCCAGACCTAGTAAAAATGGATTGTGAATGACAATTTGTACATCAGAAGCATGTTCAATCTTAGATGAATAGTAAAAATCACTCGTCTTTGGAAAATGTTCTTTTGGACTCAATCTTTCTCCTAAATTTCTATTGAGCTGACATAAGATCAAGACAGTTAAGTTTTTAACTTCTCTTTTAAGTTTAATAATATGCGTAATTAATTTCGCAATAGCTTTAGATTCATCCGAATTTTCCGTGTCTACAAGATTAATGTTATCTATGGTAAGTACTATTTGCTTTTTATCTTGATGTAAGTCTGTAAAAGCTCTCACATCTGTATAAAATTCATCGGGTCTATAAGTATCAAAAGTTTCATATATAAAATCCGAATGAAGTTCTTTGTATACTTCGTTAAAAGCTTTACTAGTATCTTCATCTGGGGTTTTGTACATTAAATCTCCATAATCTTTACCTGTTTTAGCATGTACTTTTGCTAAAATCATTTCTTCTTTACTCATCTCCCAATCCACCTTCAATAAAAGAACATTCTTCCTAGATCCTGGATTAAGATGTTCATCAAATATGTCGGTTTCTATCTGTCTTAAAATATGACTTTTTCCAAATGACGATAATGCGCCTAGGCTATAAATTTTCTGCTTTGTTAGCCCACCGTGTGTAATTTCATTCAAATGGCTAAACCTAGTCTTTATTGGTGAATACTTTCCTGATTGACCCTCTTTAATCCTATTATAACTTTCTTGTGTGGTTTCTTTAGAACTTCTAATTGCCATATTGAGTAATTAATCTGTTATTTCTACTTGGTAAGCGTACATTGCTTGGTAAACTTTTTCGGAAATCTGTCCCCGCCAAATTAACTTTTTCCAAGATTGCCTGTATGGCAAGTTCTCTTGTTATATTGTAAGTTGTCTTAATTCCCATTTATTTATCTTTTTTCGCAAAATTTACAATCTCGTCAATCAATTCCTCATTTAGATATTCCGTAGTCTTGGCATTACCTCTCCTAAATCTATAAAAATTTCGCCTCTTTTTAAAATATACCCAAATTTATCTACGTCTTCAATTTCAAAACCTTCAAATAAAACATCTGATTTTGCTTCATTGAAAAGATACATTTCTTCTTTAAAATCAAAGTTTGTTGAGAAGAATTCTCTTTTAGGTTCTTCTAAAAAATTTCCTTTTTCATCACACGGCACGAATTGCGAAAGCTTTAAAGGCTGTGATAGGAATTTAGCGTAGTTGTGAATTCTATCGATTAAATCTGTGTTAGCAGAATCTTGATCTACATAACATTTATCAAAATGATGATTTGTTTGCTCCAATACGTAATCCAAAAGCGGAATTAGTTTTTGTGTTTTCATTTGTTTAGTTTAAGTGTTAAATTTTTGATTTATCGATTGCCAAACCTGCATTAGGGTAAGACCTACCGCTTTTTATATTTGATATTATTTGCTCTGAAACATTGTATTTTTTGGCAATATCTCTTTGCTTTATTTTATTAGATATAAGAATTCTTATTTCAAAAACTTGTTCGTCGGTTAGGGACGAATTATAGCAATCTTTAAAAGTTTTACTCATAAATCCGTTTTTATAAGCGTGGTTTATATTTTCTGATTGACTACACCATTCTAAATTACAAACTTTATTATTGGACTTATTTCCATCTTTATGATTAACCTGTGGTTTGTTTTCTGGGTTAGGAATGAATGCCGTAGCTACAACTCTATGCACCAAAAGGTCTTTTCTTTTGCCTTTATGATACATATAGCAAATCTTATATCCTTTAACGTCTCCGTAAGAAATAACGTTTTTGTGCATTCTTTTAGTAGAAAATATTACGCCCAAATCATTAACCAAATAATCCAAAATTTCTCCATTAACTTTTACAACTTTTTCCATATTTTTTTAACAAATATACGAATACTTTTAGTATATATTGGTGGTGTGTATCGTTTATTTTTACCCCGCTATTTCTTTAAGTGTGATCGATTCCATTTTTTAGTCGTTTTTAATATTATATTTTTCTTGGTGTTCTAAACTTAAATAACATGCATAGTCATCAGCCCCACTGTCATCTAAAACATTCCTTGCTGATAAGTAAGGAATTGTAGAACCATCCCCACTCAAGCAGGCATTGAAATCTATATTCTGATAATTTGCGGCCTCTTCAGTATAGGCTATCAAAACATCGGATTTTCCGTAAAATCTTAAACCCGTTTTTTTAGCATTTTTCATGGCAGATTCAACCTTTTTAAATGCTTTTTCCTGTTCATGTGTTGGATTGTGATTTTTTTTAGGCTCTAAAGAATCACCTTGCATATTAACCTTTTCGCCTTTTTGGTTTGTCCAACCGCTATAACTTCCATCTGGTAAATAATCTCCCATTTTACTTTTGTTTTAAATTTTTAATTTTTCT
>Ga0247808_10000046_pt1 | contig 140903 bp, 169 predicted proteins | sample UWRJL089202R1_FD_179914 | JGI IMG/M metagenome (GOLD analysis project Ga0247808, IMG submission 179914) | Plant litter microbial communities from Arlington Agricultural Research Station in Wisconsin, United States - UWRJ-L089-202R-1 | ecosystem: Environmental > Terrestrial > Plant litter >...
CAGGTTGAGTTGCTCGAACAAGGCAAGACGATTGTCCAAGAGACTCGCGGCTGGGACGATGCAACCGGAAAGACTTCATCACAGCGAAGCAAAGAGGACGCCCAGGACTATCGCTATATGCCAGATGCAGATATTCCCCCTATTGTTCTCACTGATCAGGACATCGAAGAAATGCAAGGCGAAACGCCACTCTTACCGGGTCACTATCGTGAAGCGTGGAAGAGTCTCGAGCTTGACCGATCGGTTGTCGATGCTCTTCTTGGTACGCAAAGTTACGCTATTCTTATTTCCGGTATTCAAGAACAATTTAGTGATAGTGCTGCTCGGCGTGTTGCTCACTGGTTTGCCAGTGCAGTGACGCAAGGTGAAGACGAAACGGCAGCGATTGCGAGTAACTTCGTTCCTGAAGGCTATGGTGAGTTAGCTAAGATGGTGGAAGCAAATGAACTTTCAAGTACTGCTGCGAAGGAAATTTTTGTAGAATTACTGACGAGCGATCAGTCTCCGCGTGCAATTGCAGAAGCAAAGAACCTTTTGCAGGTTAGCGATGAATCTGCAGTGCTCGCAATTGTTGATGAGGTCCTTAATGATCCAGCAAGTGCTCAATCTGTTGCTGATATCAAGGCGGGGCAAGATAAGGCAATTGGTTTTCTTGTCGGACAGATTATGAAACGATCAGCAGGCAAAGCTAATCCCGCACTTGCTCAAAAGCTTATTCGCCAAAGACTTAGCGAATAGAACCCTCATTCTATCCTCAGGCAATTATTTGCGCTCTCTCCTGAAGGGAGTATAATGAAAGTAATACCAGATAATAGAAAAGGAGCATTGACGCATGAGTTCAGCTGCAGAAATTCTGGTTATTATCGTCTCAGTGGTCCTCTCGATCTTTTTGATCGTTGGTATCATTTTGGGGATATACCTTATTCGATTGTCTGCTGAGATTCGTAAGATCGCTAAGACGGCTCAAGAAACAGTCGACACGATTGGCGATGCGGTTCAGGGCATTGTCCGAATCACTTCACCGATCTTCCTAGCGAAATCACTGAGTCAGCAGTTCAAGAAGTTCACAAATAAGTCACGGAAAGGAAAATAACCATGGCAAACGGAAAATGGGCACTCGGAGCATTATTTGGCGCAGCAGCAGGATTTGTCGCAGGTATTCTTACCGCGCCTAAGGCAGGAAAAGAAACTCGCGAAGATCTAAAGAAGACTGCAGTACAGGTTAAAAAAGACGTCTCGGCAAAAGCCGATGAAGTAAAGCACAAAGCAACTGATGTTGCTGAAGATGTTGTCGGTAAAGCCGGCAAGGTTGCTGGTGATGTTGCCGATAAGGTATCAGAAACAGCACAAGACTTGAAGACGAAGGCAGCTAACGTTGCGCACGATACTCAAGAAAACATTCGTAAGGTAAAATAATTTTAATCTTTCCCTAAAAGAGCGTATCAATTGGTACGCTCTTTTTTGTTGAGAGGGTATAATGGAACAATGAATAAGAAATCTACATCTTTACCAAAGAAAGTTGCTGCTCACGTTAAAGATACTAACGAAAAGGGCGCTCGACAAACAATTCTCGAAGAAATGTTTAATGACTTTAATCGTTCTCGTGGACAAGTCTATAAAATGAACTTCTTTAGAGGGATATTTTTTGGCGTCGGAAGTGTCCTCGGGGGTACTATTTTTATTGCCCTTATTCTTTGGCTTCTTACGCTACTTGTCGACCTACCTGGTGGCGTTGGTGACTTCGTCCAATATGTTGTCGATATCGTGCGTCAAGGATAACAACCATTTTTTACTACAGCCAAATGCTTCGAAGTTGCGTATACTAGTAAGTACTGATGGGGGTAAAAAATCAGACCATAACTAAAACAGAAGGCGTTTTAAAAACGTCTGATTACGTACACCTCCATAACCACAGCCACCATAGCGTCCTCGATGGACTTTCAAAAATTCCTGCTCTCGTTGATGCGGTAAAAGACATGGGTATGGAAGCAGTGGCAATCACGGACCATGGTACGATGTCAGGGACAATTGAGTTTTACAAGGCAGGACATGCAGCCGGGATTAAGCCAGTTCTTGGTATGGAAGCATATGTTGCATCACGCACTCGATTTGATCGAGATCCGCAAAAGGACAAGGCGCGATACCACTTGATTATTCTGGCAATGAACAAGAAGGGCTATCAAAACTTGATGCGCCTCAGTTCAAAAGCAAATCTTGAAGGAATGTACTATAAGCCACGTATTGACCATGATCTTCTTGAAGAGCTGAATGAAGGGCTTATTATTCTGTCCGGATGTGCGAGTAGTGAGTTAGGTGAAAATCTTCGAAATGATAATTACGAAGAGGCGAAACGAATCGCTGAGTGGTACAAGTCGGTCTTTGGTGACCGTTACTATCTCGAGCTTCAAGATCATGGTCACTTGGAGTCACCGACTGCGTGGGATGTCCAGGTTAAGATTAATGGATACCTCGAGCAAATTGCTAAAGAACTGGATATTCCGACAGTTATCACGAGTGACGGTCATTACCTCACTCATGACGATCAGGATACTCACGAAATTCTTTTGTGTGTTGGTACAGGGGCATTCTTAAGTGATGAGAAGCGCATGTCGTTGAAAGATTTCGAGCTTCATGTCACTGATCCGCAAGAGATTATTAATCGATGGGGAACGACGCATCCAGAGTCTATTCGCAACACAAAAGCCATTGCGGATAGATGTAATGTAGAGCTTGAATTAGGTGGGATTTTAATTCCAACCTTCCCAACTCCGGATGGGTATGATGAAAAAACTTATCTTCATCAACTTGTCTTCCAGGGGCTCTCTGCTCGATATGGTGACCTTGAATGGGGAGTTGATCCGCTTTCGCAGTCTGTTCAAGAGTTCCGTAAGCATATCCCTCCCGAGGTACTTGAACGTGCAGACTATGAACTTGGTGTCATTGACCGCATGGGCTTCAACGGGTACTTCTTGATTGTCCAAGACTTTATTAACTGGGGAAAATCTCGAGGAATTATCTTTGGTCCTGGTCGAGGTAGTGCGGCGGGTTCAATTATTGCATACTCTGTACGTATTACTGAACTTGATCCTCTGAAATATGACCTTCTCTTTGAGCGTTTCCTAAATCCTGACCGTATTAGCATGCCGGATGTAGATATCGACATCCAAGACACTCGTCGCGATGAAGTAATTGCTTATTGTACCGAAAAGTATGGCTCTGAGCGTGTTGCGAACATTGTTACCTTTGGTAAGATGGCTGCTCGTGCGGCAGTGCGCGACGTTTCTCGTGTACTTCAGGTGCCGTATTCGGAAAGCGATCGTCTTGCGAAGCTGGTCCCACCACCGGTTCAGGGTCGTCACATCTTACTCTCGACAAGTATCGTCGAAGACGCAGATCTCCGTCACGAATACGAGACCAATCCCACTGCTAAGCGAGTCTTTGACTATGCAATACGACTGGAAGGAACAATTCGAAGCCATGGAGTTCACGCGGCCGGTGTCGTGATTGCTCCTGATGATATCGTGAAGTTTGCCCCTGTTGAAATGTCACAAAAGGGAGTAGTTGCAACGCAGTATCCGATGGGGCCTGTAGAGGAGCTCGGGTTGTTGAAGATGGACTTCTTGGGCCTTTCAAACTTAACGACCATCAACAACGCACTTCGTATTATAAAAAAGGTTTTTAAAAACGACATTAACTTAGAAGATATACCACTCGATGACGCAAAGACGTTTGAGCTTTTTCAACGTGGTGATACTACAGGTGTCTTTCAGCTTGAATCTGCAGGAATGAAGCGTTATCTTCGTGAGTTGAAGCCGACGGTATTTGATGACATCGTTGCTATGGTTGCCTTGTATCGACCTGGTCCGATGCAGTTTATCGACGACTTTATTAAGCGAAAGCATGGGGAGAGCGAAATCACCTTTATGCATCCAAAAATGGAGGATGCCTTAAAGTCTACCTACGGTATTTTGGTGTATCAGGAGCAGGTGATGCAGATATCAAAAGACCTCTCAGGATTTACTGGAGGTGAAGCTGATACCCTGCGTAAAGCAATCGGTAAGAAGAATCTTGAAATGATGGCAAAGATGAAAGCTCGCTTTATCGATGGAGCAATCGAGCAATCTGGAGCAAAACGGCCGGATATGGAGATATTCTGGAAGCAGCTCGAAGACTTCGCGGCCTACTGTTTTAACAAATCGCACGCAGCGTGTTACGGTCTTATCTCTTACTGGACCGCATACCTCAAAGCACATTATCCAGAGGCATTTATGGCGGCGCTTATGACTAGTGACCAGGATGATCTCGAACGACTTGCAATCGAGATGAACGAATGTAAGCATATGGGTATAAAGGTGCTATCACCAGACATCAATGAAAGTTTCGTTGAGTTTGCGGTCGTTCCTGATAAGAAAGAGATACGATTCGGTATGGCAGCGATTAAGGGTGTCGGTGTATCGGTTGTTGAGGAAATTCTTCGTGCGCGCCAAGACGGACGCTTCGAGACGGTTGAAGACTTTGCTAAGCGGGCTTCAACTTCAAAGGTGAATAAGAAAGCCTGGGATTCACTCATCAAAACTGGCGCTTTCGATGCATTAGCTGATCGATCTGACCTTCTCTTTAACCTTGAAACCATTCAAGGATTTGCCTCGAAGCTTCAAAAAGAAGCACTGAGCGGACAAACCGATTTATTCGGAGGGATGAATGCGGGAGCAATCGCGCAGCCGATGATGACCCTTCAACAGGCACCTGTCCGCCACACTGATAAGGAACGACTGACCTGGGAGCGAGAGCTGCTTGGCTTGTATATTAGTGCGCATCCACTTGATAACTACGATGCTTACTTCCAAGAACAAACAGTTCCTTTGGTTGAAATGACAAGCGACATCGACAACAAGGCGCTGACAATCGGAGGAATTATTACTTCAGTTCGATCAATTATTACAAAAAGCGGAACAAAGATGGCTTTCGTGAAGATTGAAGATAAAACATCGGAAAGTGAAATAATTGTCTTTCCGAACCTTTATGAGCAAATTGGTGCTGGTCTTATACAAGACGCAGTCGTTCGTGCGTCAGGTAAAGTCTCTGCCCGAGACCGAGACGGCAATATTACTACTGACGTAAAATTAATTGCGGATGATATTCAAATTGTTGATGATAGCGAACTTCGCAACTATGAGTCTCATGGGCAGAAAATGATTAAGCCAAAGGCGAGCAAGTCTGTCATGGCAACACGGCGTAAATCCGTCGCAACCACGGCGACAAAACCAGGCGCTAAGTCTTCTCAAGCTATGGCGAGTTCATACACGGTTGTCGCAGCGGAACCTCTCAAGAAATTGTATCTCCATGTGAAGGATCCTGACGATCAGGCTTCGTTGCTCTCACTCAAACAAACTTGTAGCCTTCATCCAGGAATTAGTGACATCGTGTTGGTGCTTGGTGCGGATAAGAAGACGGCTATTAAGATGCCGTTCCGGGTTGATCCAAACGATGCTCTTATTGGCGCATTAGTGAAGATTCTTGGTGAAGATGCAGTCGTCTTAAAATAGATTACTAAGAACGTCGTGCGGTCTTTCGAGCCTCTTGTGCGACAAGAATCTCTTCACGTTCTTTCGTCAGTTCGTGATAGTGTTTCATTCCGTTCATCAATTGGTTCTTTTGAACATTACTGAGGAGGAAGATCTTGAGGAGAAGCGCGTTGCGCTGCTCGGCTGCCTGTCGTGAGGCTTCGATTGTCTGTGTCTTACTTTCTAAAGGAAGGCGAAGTTTTTGTGCTTCTTGTTCAAAAAGTGCAAGTCGCTTTGTAGTGTCTTTCATTTCTTCGTCACTTAGTTTCGCAAGCTTCTTTTCGTATGCTGCACGTGCCGCCAGGATAGTCACAAGTTCAATGCCAGTATCGACAACTTGTTGAATAAGTGCACCGTCTTGCTTAAGGAGGGTTGAGAGCTTTTTTTCGAGTTGTCGAAGGTGACGTCGATCTTGGCGTTTAGTCGAGCGTCGTTGTCGACGAATTGCGCGGTACTCACCGAGTCGCTGCAAGAGAGGACTGAAAGGATCAATGAAAGTGATGCCATACTGGTCGCTTACCGTCTTGTAGAGAGACGCTGCGACGTAATGGTCGAGAAGTGAGAGAAGGTGACTGTCTGACCAGCGCAGGAGCTGGAGCGCTGCCTTACGATGCTTTTTTGTCCCACGTTCATAGAGGGGGTAGAGTTGATCGAGGAAACGATGTGTTATTTGTAGATCGCGTGTGGCAACGATATTTTTCGCCGTCTGCTCAAGTTCCGAAGCAGCAAGTCCGAGATACTTTGTAAGTGACCGCTGAAATGCCTTGTCTTGACGACTCTCGCGAAGATGTCCCCTAAGTTCCTTGAGTGATTGTTCCCAGTTAACAAAGAAATCATAGGCCGAGATAGGAGGGTACGCTAAACGACTAATGATCGTCCGCTCTTTTGGTAAGAATGTCCGATAAGCAACCTGGGCATCACGACGAAACTGTTCAGGATTAGTGAGGGCACTATCGACAATCTTTTGAAGTTGTCTATACTCACGGTCAATAAGTGAATAGTGTTGAGCCATGTTACTGTACCTTCATCTTGGCATATTTAAAATCAAATACTTTATGCCAGTGGGAATCGTGACTATTGAAGCGTCGAATTTCACCATTCACGCGGCTCACTCGTACGAGTGCAGGAGCGTAAGGAGCGAGGGTTTTGTAATAGCGGGCTTCTTGTGCCGTCCAGCTGTTGCGTCCAGGGTAAGCATCTTGAAACGCGGCAAAGCCGTATCGCGTAAAGTGACTACGGTCTCCATAAGGAGCAAAGTATCCTTCAACGTTGAGCCCCATTGCTTTCGCTGCTCGTTTTACATCAGCAAAAGTTTGCTTAGACGTGGACTGGAATAGGGCGTAAATATCATTTTTTTGAGTACGAAAGAGAACGCAGTAAGAGTTTGGACCGGTCTCGATATCATCAAAAAGGACCTCTTTAATAGGTAGGCTGACGTTGAAGTGATCACGGCAGGTCTTAATTGTTTCAATCAGACGCATTTTGTTATATTCATAGTCGCTCATAGATGCCTATATTATATCAGTTACGTGCTAAAAAGTCAATGAGATGTCATTGGTAGACATAAATATGATAAAAAGCAAACTAACCCTTTAGGAGCTCGAAAAGCGCGATGCCAGCAGCAACGCTCACATTGAAAGACTCTTTGGTTCCTACCATTGGGATTTCAATAATGTCATCACATTGTTCCATGAGGTCTGCTGAGATACCTTCAACCTCTTCGCCAAGAAGAAGGGCTATTTTATCCGGCGCAGAATAATCTTGCAGTAATATACTATCCGACGACAGTTCAAGTCCAACGATACGATACCCCTGTTCACGGAGTGATGTGAGGGGTGGATGTTCGAGAAACTCAAAAGGAACAATGAGCTCTGCACCGAGGGCTGTTTTGTGAATTTGTCTTGTTAACTTTTCATGAATGTGTGGAAGACGGGGGTCGTTTAAAACGGAAGGATAGGGAGTATAACCACTAAGTATAATCTTTTGTACTCCAAGTCCTTCAGCGGTTCGGAAAAGGGACCCAACGTTGTGTGTAGAGCGAATATTGTGTGCGATAAGGATTAAATCAGGCATTCTGGTCATTATACCACTGTAAAATGCTTATGGTATCTGATAGGATAGTGAGTAATGGACGAAGACAAACACCAGCAGCAATATCGTGAGCAAGATGAGCAGTCGACGCAAAGCCGTGCGGCGATCCTCGGGCTACCTTATCTTGATACTCGTGGTATCGATAAAGTTATTGATTTGATACCTGATGTCTTATCGACCGAAGATATGCATCGTAGTCGGATCGTGCCGCTCCAAGGGGGTAATGATACAACGCCGTGGCAGTTTGGTATTACGACGCAAACCCCTCAGTCATTACTTCGGCAGATTTCCGAGAAGTATAGCCTGCAAGGTCAGCGCGCTGAGTATTTCTTAATTAGTATCGGTGGATTTAACGTGCTAATGAATCGCTATGATCCACCAGTCGTGGTGAATTACGATGATATTCAAATTGCTAAAGAAGGCGATAGCGATACGATTAATCAGGTGAGTACGACCTTGAACTCTGTTGGTAGTGATGAAATCTTTGATTATCTTATTGAGCAAGCCGATAAGCTTGGTGCTAGCGATATCCACATTGAAAATCAGCGTAACGGTATCCGTATTCGCATGCGTATCGATGGTGCGCTGCACCCTGTGGCTGAACTTGACTCGGATCGCTACCGATCGATCCTCGGAGCACTTGCGTCACGGGCAAACCTCTCCACTGCCGCAACAGAGCCACAGTCGGGACACTTACAAAAAGAAATTACTATTGATGACGTACGACATATTTTGAATATGCGTGTTGAGACTGTGCCAACTATGTACGGTCAGGACGCGGTACTTCGATTATTTAATTATGATGAATCGATGCTCGATCTTGATCGACTTGGAATTGCGAGTAGCGAGCGACATGAAATTGATGAGATCATTAGTCATCCGCGAGGCATGGTGTTAATGGTTGGTCCAACAGGAAGCGGTAAGTCAACGACACTTTACAGTATGTTGAGTGCCCTAAACTCAAGTGATCGGAAGATTATTACTCTGGAAGATCCAATTGAGTATGGAGTAACAGGTATCACGCAGATTCCGATCGACACGACTGGGGGGCAGAGCTTCGCTGATCACTTGCGTTCAGTCCTGCGACTCGACCCAGATGTTGTGATGGTGGGAGAGATTCGTGACAGTGATACTGCTCGTACAGCAATCCAAGCATCTATTACTGGACACTTGGTGCTCTCAACCTTCCATGCAAACTCAACGTCTGCGGCTTTTAGTCGAATGATCGATCTTATCGGCGTAAACCCCATTTTTAGTTCGGCAATTCGCTTAGTTATTGCTCAGCGATTAGTACGACGCTTGGATGATACGACGAAAGAGCAGTACGAACCTGATGAATCGACAAAAAATTGGGTACGGTCTGTTTTGGCAGATCTTCCTGAGCACGTCGAGAAGCCTGATCTTGAACATTTTTCACTTTGGCGGCCTGTGGTTGGTGAAAACTCGCCATTTGGGTATAAGGGTAGGATTGTCATTATGGAGCAGATGGTAGTATCCGAAGCGATCCAAGCTTACCTTCGTGGTGACATCCAAGACGTTCATGCTGAGTCCATAGAAAAGACGGCTCGTGCACAAGGAATGGTTACGTTGCAGCAGCACGGTGTACTCGCTGCACTTCGTGGCGAAACCACACTCGATGAAGTAAATCGAGTGATTTAATCAAAATTAACCCCTATACCCTTTGATTATCCGCGACAACTATGGTATATTAGATATTCGATTGCATAAATAAACGTATTAGTGAGACGAAAATGAGTTTTGAACTTATCAACAAGGTGAATGAAGCGCAGAAAAAGCCAGCCGTCGTAACGGTAAAAAGTGGTGATACTGTTCGTGTTCACCAAAAAATTAAAGAAGGTACTAAAGAGCGAATTCAGATTTTTGAAGGCGTTGTGATTCGTGTTGACCGCGCATCATCACACACTGCTCGTATTACCGTCCGTAAGATCGCTAGTGGCGTTGGTGTTGAGAAGAGTTTCTTAATCCACAGTCCATTGGTTGAAAAAATCGAGATTGTTCGTCGTTCGAAAGTTCGTCGTAACTACCTTTCTTACCTTCGTGAACGAAGTGGTAAGAGTGCTCGCCTTAAGGGTGTTAACTTTGACCGTGAAGGCGTTAACGACGTTACTGACCCTCACGCCGAAGAGGAAGCACTTCGACTTAAAGAAGAAGCACGTGTTGCTGCCGAAGAGAAAGCTGCAGAAAAAGCAGCTGAAGACGCTGAACTTGCTGCAAAGCAAGCTGAAGTTGAAGCTCGTCACAACGAAGCTTAATTCATAGACCTCTAAAATGTAGATAGCCCCGCTCCGTATTGGAGCGGGGCTATCCCGTTTTGCGCTCAAGACCAATCACCAGGAGAAGAGTTCGTCGACTGTCGCCGTACCTGCTTCTCCTGCGTTCTTGTTGAGCGCGAGCTTTGCTTGGTAGCGATCGAACAACTCGAGAAGCATTTCTTCCTTGAGGAAGTGAAGCCCTTTCGGGCCGAGAAGCTTAGCGAGCTGAACTTGATCGAGCGAGTCGGTCACATTGAACTGCACAACGACATTGTTGTTGGGTTCTGTTCCGAAGCGGAAGGTGGTGTGCTGAAGCGAGAAGTTAATCTCAACGCGCGAGGCATCATTGCCTTGCACGGCTTCAAGGGTGTTGAGGCAGTCGAGCACTAGTTCAAATGGACACTCTCTGATAACGGTCATGTGGAGGTACTTTCTACGAAAGAAAAAAACGGGACAAACTATATTATATCATTTAATGAGTATTTAGTAAATCAATGTTAAGATAAAACAAATGATACTTGGGATAGATGAAGTTGGACGGGGTCCTTGGGCAGGACCATTAGTTGTTGGAGCGGTAGTACTTAGTGATGAGATTATTGAGGGTCTCACAGATAGTAAAAAACTTACGAAAAAACGACGTGAGGCACTCGATCCGATTATTAGGGAGAAGGCTTTAGGTTTTGGCCTGGGTTGGGTACACGCAGACGAACTTGATGAAATCGGTTTGGCTGCAGCATTGCGACTTGCGACTATTCGTGCCGTCGAACAGGTGAAGGCGACGTATCACGAAATCATTATTGACGGTACTATTAACTTTCTGTCAGAAACAAGTAAAGGCGGATACGTTACGACTCTCGCTAAGGCCGACCTACTGATCCCAAGCGTCTCTGCCGCTTCAATCATCGCAAAGGTTGCGAGAGACCGTTTCATGGCGCTGCAGGACGATACGTATGAGGGGTATGGCTTCGCTCGTCATGTTGGCTATGGAACGGCAGCCCATCGGGCAGCAATCGATGCAAAAGGAGTAACGCCCTTACACCGGTTGTCTTTCGCGCCTTTATCTCAGTATCGTATCGACATCCTATCGACGACGAAAGCAATTGGCGATAAGGCTGAAACAGCGGTCGTCGCACTACTCGAAAAAGAGAACTACGTGATCCTTGATCGTAATTGGCGGACTCGGTACTGCGAGATTGACATTGTCGCACTGAAGAATAATGAACTCTTCATTATTGAAGTAAAACATCGAACCTCAAACGTTCAAGGTGGGGGCATTGCAGCAATTACTCTTAAAAAACGAAATCAACTCGCATTTGCCACTGAACTATACCTATCGCGTCATTCTCTTTATGACAAAGTCGTGCACATACTCGTCATTGCGACACAAGGAACGCCGCCACGTATTATTGAGCGTCTAGAGATCGAGTAGCGCTTTACGGACCTGCGGACCTTCACGATCAATGAGCTCTACGCGGTGGCTGAGCTCAACAAGACCAACTTCGATATTACGCTTTAATGCAATCTGCGGAAGAAGAGGCGTGAAGAACTCTTTATACTCATCATATTCCGTTTGGGTCATGAGCACCGTCGCGATGTAGCGAGGATAGACATCATAGCTCTTATCTCCACCGAATGTTTTTTCGAGCCATTCCCACTGCGTACGAATCCATTGCCAGCTTTGCGTCCGACCGTATCGGTTGCGAAGGAGTGAGACGAACCAGCGGGTGACATCCTGGGGACGGACAATAGTTGAATCCTGTAAATATCCCAACATACGTTCTATTTCATTCGTCTCTTTTGTTGAGGTGAGTGCTGCTGCGATATCCTCACGAAGTTCGCTTGAGTTCGATTGTGTATATGCCTTAAATAAGTCATCAATAACCGTATCTGAAGTTTTTTCTCGAACTGCCGCAGCCATAATGCCCACACGAAGATTAGGATCAAGATCTTCTAAGGGTGTCGATGTATAGATACTCGCTGCTGTTTTTAGTGCTTCGGGAAGCTCACTATAAAGAGTGAGACTCAAAATCAGACTACGTAGCTTCGTGTCTGCCTCCGGCTCATCGTTTCTCGATTCCCATCCAAGACGATCGTATTGTTGACGTGATAACGATCCAACAAATGAACGAAGTTTTTTCTCTGCATCTGTGTCGAGTTCAACGAACTTTTTTAACTCGCCGATAACTTGAGCCATAACACCCCAGACTGCTTCTACTTTTTCGTCCTTATAGTGTTGAAGAAGTGTAATAAGCTCGGCGGAGGAAATGATTTCTGCTTGAGCAAGTAAGGCATACTCATTAAGAAGCTTTAGCCTGTCAATGTCGCTCAATTGCGGAAGTTCTTCGAGCACCTGTGCGAGCAGTTCAGGGCTGTAGTGGGTGATAAAGTGGGCAGTTCCTTCGTGATTAAGGATAACTGATGCTCCTGGTGTCGGTGTTACCGAAAGATGTTTCTCTGTGAAAAGTGAAGGAAATGCAGGATCTTGTGCACCAAGGGGGATTGGCCATAACTTGTCAGAAGGCTGGTGCTCACCGATAAAGAATTGTTCCTGGGTAAGTTCGATCGCATCGCCATTTCGCTCAACATGGACAACCGGGTATCCTGATTGTGAGATCCAGGTATTCATAAGGAGGCCAATGTCATGTCCGGACGCTTCGCTTAAACATTGCCATAAATCATTGGCCTCTGTATTACTATAGGCATACGTTTTGAAATAGTTCTTAAGACCTGCGCGGAACGCTTCATCTCCAATGTAGGTTTGTAGCATACGAAGTAAGCGTCCACCTTTCGCGTAGACGATTGAAGGATCAAAGAGTGCACTGATTTCGTCGGGGTGAGACACGTCGGTGCGAATTGCTTGAACACCTTCAAGACTGTCTCGACGCAGGGCCTGAACAACTTCATAGGTCGCGTGATCGAGCCAGATTTTCCAAGTAGGTTCAATGGCGTCGATTGCCAAGTATTCCATCATATTGGCAAAACTTTCGTTCAACCACAAATCATTCCACCACTTCATGGTGACTAAGTTGCCAAACCATTGGTGGCTAAGCTCGTGTGAAACGACGGTTGCTGCTGACTGCTTATTCTCGAGCGAAGCGGTTTTTGGATCTGCAAGGAGCGCAACTTCACGGTAAGTGACGAGTCCCCAGTTCTCCATTGCTCCTGATGAGAAGTCAGGAAGGGCGACATGATCGGATTTTGGAAGGGGATAGGGAGTGCCAAAATAATCATCGAAATAATCGATTGATCGGGCAGCAATATCGACGGCAAAGTCGAGACTCTCTGCGGGCTGAGCGGGAGTTGCCCAGACGCTTACTTCTACTCCACTCTTTGTCGTTGTTGATTTCTTATGCAACTCGCCAATTACCCAAGCGAGAAGATAGGTGCTCATCCGAGGTGAGGTTTCAAAGGATGTAACGAGTAGACCCTCTTCTTCTCGTTGTTGTTTAATAGGCATATTACTGAGCGCGACGACACCCGGCTCAGTTGTGAGTGTAAGATCAAAGGTTGCTTTTGCCGCAGGCTCATCGATTGAAGGAAAGACTTCACGGGCATGGTGACTCTCGAATTGGGTAGCGAGGAGTTCTTTCTTTTGGCCTTCATGATCGTAGTATGAGGGATAAAGCCCATGCATGCTGTCAGTGATGCTCCCTGAAAACTGTATGGTCAAGATATGCTCACCTTGAGTCAATGAAGGTTGACTGATAACCAGCTCGTCGTCAATAACTTCGTATGTCGCTCCTTTGCCATCAACAATGACGGTGGAAATTGTTAAGTCTTTCGCATGAAGATGGATAGGGCTGTCAGCCTGAGGGGTGCTTCCTTCAATCGACACGGTTCCATGAAATTGACGCTGAAGCCGATCAAGAGTGACGGAAAGTGTATAGTGCTCGGGGACGAATGTATCGATAAGGTGAATAAATTTCTGCATATATCTATTATACGCGAATCCTGAATGAAAACTTAGCCGACCAACGAATGCAGTTGTGAATGAAGCACAACTCTTTCATACTGAAATGATGAAACGGAGTACTCGACGATTTATAGCACTTGTTTTTGGGGTTGGCATTGTTCTTGCCGCAATCCTTAGCACTGTCCCTCCTGAAGTGACGCCTTCTCCGACTACGGTACCGGCAACAGGTTCGGCAGTTGATACGCTGGAAAAGATTGTAATAAAAGGGAGAGCGCCAAAGACCAATTACGCCAGAGAGCAGTTCGGAAACGGCTGGTCGATAATCAATGGGTGCGATACGCGAAATATTATCCTTTATAGAGATATTTCAAATCCCGTTGTTGATGAGGACTGTCACGTACAGAGTGGAACGCTCCAAGATCCCTATACGGGTGAACAAATACTATTCACTCGTGAGAATGGAAGTGCGGTCCAGATTGATCACGTCGTTGCCTTGTCTGATGCGTGGCAGAAAGGCGCGCAGCAATTAAGTCGTGAGCAGCGCATACAATTAGCAAATGATCCACTTGAGTTACTTGCTGTCGACGGCCCCGCTAATATGGAGAAGAGCGATGCAGATGCGGCGACCTGGCTTCCAAGTAATAAAGCATTCCGTTGTTCGTATGTTGCTCGCCAAATCGCAGTGAAACAGAAGTATTCTCTTTGGGTAACACAGGCGGAGAAAGAGGCTATATTAGCGGTACTCGCTGATTGTCCTGGGCAGACCCTTCCGGCAAAATAGCTTGTAAATATGGCATAAGTGCGGTATACTATAGGGAGTACATTTCCGGCCGCCAGGTCGGAATTTTTAATAAGAAATTATATGAAGGAGAAAAATAATGGATGAATTGAATCTTAAACAGCTTACCTTAGCTGTCCGTACTATTGCTGAAGAAAAGAACCTTCCCGAAGATATCGTTATGTCGGTTATTGAGCAAGCAATTGCTGCTGCATGGCGCCGTGATAACGGTGAGCGTGACCAAGAGGTCCGAAGTGAGCTTAATGTAACAAGCGGAACTGCAAAAGTATTTGTCGCACGTGAAGTTGTTGAAACTGTTGGAAGTGATGCTCATGAAATCAGTCTTGAAGATGCGAAAAAGCTAAAAGCTGATGCTGAACTTGGCGACATGGTTGAAGAAGAGCACGAAGTAACAGCCTTTGGTCGTGTAGCTGCACAAACGGCAAAGCAAGTGGTGCTCCAACGACTCCGTGAAGCTGAGCGTGAAGTTGTTCTTGGTGAGTACGAAGACAAGATCGGCACCGTTGTTAACGGAACTGTACAGAGGGTTGAGCCACGAGTTGTTCGTGTTGAAGTTGGTAAGGCTAACGGAATTATTCCACAAAGCGAACAGATTCAAGGTGAGTACTACAGCGTCGGAAGCCGAATCAAGGTTCTTATTAAGGACATTGAGCGCGATAACCGTGGTCCACAGCTTATTTTGAGCCGTGGAAGTGAAGCGTTTATTGAATATCTCTTCCGTCAGGAAGTTCCTGAGCTTGAAACTGGTGCAGTTGAAATTAAAGCAATTGCTCGTGAAGCAGGACGTCGTACAAAGCTTGCCGTTGCAAGCACCGTTCCAGGTGTTGATCCAGTAGGAACCTTTGTTGGTGGTCACGGAACTCGCGTCCAAGCCGTAATGAACGAAGTGGGCGACCAAGAAAAGATCGACATTGTGACATTTGACGCAACCTCAGAACAATTCATCAAGAACGCTTTGAGCCCAGCTGAAGTAAGTAAAGTTGAAATTAAAGAAGCTGATAAACGAGCAACTGTCTATGTTGCTGAAGACCAGCAATCAATCGCGATTGGGCGGGGCGGACAGAACGTTCGTTTGGCAAGTCGATTGACTGGTTACGAGCTTGATATTGAACCTGCAACGGCATCAACACCCCAGACTGCAACCACAGGACCAAAGAAGAATATCGAAGATAGTCTTCTTAATGCTGTTGAAGAATCAACCGACGAAGTCTAGTTTCGTTACAAAATAAAATTAGCACTCTATTGCATGGAGTGCTAATTTTGCTATACTAGATATAGAAACGTAAGGAAATTCAGAATACCACTTGCGCTTCCTACATAGGAGGATAGATAATAAGATTATGTCTGATGATTTTTCAGAATTCATCGCGCACTTAACCGACAATGCTCGGACTAGCTTGCATCACGCCACGCTTATTGCGCAAGGCTACGGAAGCCCTTATATTGGCACAGAACATCTCTTACTTGGAGTAATGGCACAGGGTGCTTCTGTTGGCGCAAAGATTCTCGCAGATGCCGGGGTTACGCTCGATCGCGCGCAGTCCACTCTCAACATGTCACCAGTCTCAACAACTGTTGGAGGCATCACGACAAAAAGCTTGAGTGAAACAGCGAAGCTGACATTAAAGATGAGTTGGGATATTGCTCAAGAGTTCCATCAAGACTACCTAGGTACCGAACATATTCTCTATAGTATCTTGTCGCAGAAAAATGCACGAGCAACTGTACTTCTCAAAGATATGGACGTAAGTATTCCTGATGTTATTGCCGAACTTGAAGAGTATCTTGATCGTCAAAGCGATAGTTATATTCGCTCTGATGACGAAACGGCAACCGAAAAGCGTCCTCCGGTCCGTAAGGGCGCACTGGGTACTTTTGGGACAGATTTAACCGCACGCGCAAAGGCTGGACAGCTTGATCCGGTCATTGGACGTGCTGAACAAGAAGAACGGTTAGTGACGATCTTGAGTCGTCGAACAAAGAATAACCCGGTCCTTATTGGTGAACCTGGTGTTGGTAAAACGGCGATTGTCGAAGGACTTGCCCAGAGGATTGCAAGTGAAGACGTTCCTGAGCACCTTCTTGATAAGCGTATTGTACAACTTGATTTAGCGGGCATGATTGCTGGCACAAAATACAGAGGCGAATTTGAGGAACGACTAAAGAAAGTCGTCAGTGAATTGCAAGAACAGAAGAATGTCATTGTCTTTATTGATGAGCTTCACTTACTAGTTGGTGCAGGTGCTGCTGAAGGCGCACTTGATGCCGCTAATATGCTAAAACCGGCATTGGCACGGGGAGAAATTCGTTTGATTGGCGCAACGACACTTGAAGAGTATCGAAAACACATTGAAAAAGACACTGCGCTTGAGCGGCGTTTGCAGTCTATTGTCGTTCCAGAGCCAAAACTTAGGGACACCGTTGCAATTCTCAAGGGACTGAAGCCATATTATGAAAAGCATCACGGTGTTTCTATTAGTGATGAGGTTATTGAAGATACGGTTTACATGGCAGATCGCTATATTAGTGAACGCTTTATGCCCGACAAGGCAATCGATGTGATCGATGAAGCTGCAGCACGAATAAGAGTCAAAGCAGGCCACAAGCCAAGCAAGGTTCGTGATTATATGAAGCAGCTGAAAAACCTTAATGAAAAAATGGAAGAATCAGTTGTTGCTGAGGATTACGAGCGAGCAGCACTTTATAAAACACGGATTAGCCAGCTTAGTCAAAAACTTGAGGAGACTCGAGAGGCACACGAAAAGAAAACTCCTATCAGTTTGACGGACGAAGACATTGCGCACGCTATTGCACTCATGACTGGAATTCCTGTCAGTCGTGTACAAAAATCAGAGGCAAAGTTACTCCATAATTTAGAGAAACATCTCGAAAAGTTTGTGATTGGACAAGGCGAAGCGGTAGAGAAAGTAGCCCGTGCTATTCGTCGAAGTCGAAGTGGCGTTGCGAGTAATAAGCGACCAATTGGTTCATTCGTCTTTATGGGGCCAACCGGGGTTGGTAAGACTGAGCTTGCGAAGGTATTAGCTCGCGAGGTATTTGGTAGTGAAGACGCACTCATTAAAATCGACATGAGCGAATTTAGTGAGCGTCATAATGCAAGCCGTTTGCTTGGTGCGCCAGCTGGGTATGTTGGCTATGAGGACGGTGGTCAGTTAACTGACAAGATCCGTCGCCAACCGTATAGCGTCGTTCTCTTTGATGAGATAGAGAAAGCAAATTCGGAAATCTTTAACCTGCTTTTGCAGATACTTGAAGATGGATCACTGACCGATGCAAAGGGCCACAAAGTAGACTTTAGTAATGCGATCATTATTCTCACAAGTAACGTTGGCGCAGAAGCGATGATGAAAGAAGCGAATCTTGGATTTACTGTGGCATCACGTCAAGGTGAGAAGCAACTCGATGCGGTGCATGCGGAGAACGCACAAACTGCTCAGGAGGCACTCGGACGTATTATGCGTCCAGAGCTCATAAACCGATTTGACGCGCTCATTACGTTTAGGGCGTTGACTCGAAAAGAAGTCGGCAAGATCTTTGACAATCTTTTAAATGAGCTTCAAGGAAGACTGACGCGTAAGGGCGTTCATCTGGTTATTCAGCCCTCTGCAAAACGATTTATTATCGAACAAGGATATGACCAAAAGTTTGGCGCACGGCCGCTCCGTCGGGCAATGCAGGATTTGCTTGAACATCAAATTGCCGAAGGAATCTTGTCTGGTGAATATGAAAAAGGCACCGTTTTGACAGCAACGACTGCGAAAGGCAAAGTAATTCTTAATGTCAACACAGAGGCCTAATCGTCACCCTGTAGCAACGACTGTTCTCTCGGTTATCGTTATCGTTTTGATTGCTGCTATCACACTCCTGGCGATTAATCGCCAGCGAGTGCTTGATTCGATATCTGCATTTAATTTCACGCCGACGGCAGCGATTGAGACGATTAACCAAAAGCTATCCTTAACAAAGGAGGGAAAGCTTTATTTCTATACGACACATCCAGAAGTTGCCCCTGCGGCGAGCTTTAATAAAGACTGTCCTCAACAGGAACCAGGAAGTCCAATCCTAGGGTGTTATACATCTGGACGTATATACATATTCGATGTGACCGACGAACGTCTTGACGGGATCGAAGAGGTCACTGCCGCTCACGAGATGCTTCATGCTGCGTGGGATAGGTTAGATCAATCAAAAAAAGCTGAGCTTTCCGGTCTTTTGAATGCACAATACAAAGCAAGTGCCGATCGAGCATTTAAGGAACGAATGGCTTATTATGAGCGCAATGAGCCTGGTGAACTCGATAACGAATTACATTCAATATTAGCGACTGAAGTAAAAGATTTGAGTCCTGCCTTAGAGCAATATTACGCACAATACTTTACTGATCGGCAAATAGTCGTGAGTCTCCATGAGAAATATAGCAGTGTTTTCGACGAACTATCTTCTCGTGCCGAACAACTTTATAGCCAACTTACGGCATTGAGTAAATCGATTGACGAACAGTCGAGCCAATATAATCAAGCATCGCAGAGTCTTACGAATGATATTAACGCGTTTAACGCAAAAGCGAATAACGATGGATTTAGTTCGATGAGCCAGTTTAATCGTGAACGAGCATCACTGGTCACTCGATCGAATCAAGTTGATGCGATGAGAGCAAGTATTAACCAGGGTATCGAGCAGTATAATACGTTGTACAATGAGTACCAACAAGTAGCAAGTCAAATCGAAGCACTTAATGGAAGCATCGATAGCATTAAGCAGCTCGACGAAGCTCCAAAAGTTGAATAGCGTCTGTAGGGGAGAAGTACGTGGCTAAATCAAAAACACAATTCGTTTGTCAAAACTGTGGAGCAACTCACAGTAAGTGGTCTGGCCGCTGTGATAACTGCGGAGAGTGGAATACGCTAGTCGAGCAAATGATTGCTGGAGGTACGTCATCAGTTGCGAAAGGTGGCTCGAGCGGAAAGCCACTCGTTACTCAGTCGATTAAAGATGTGATGAACGAAGCAACGGAATCACGCATGCCGACAGGTGTTCGTGATTTAGATGATGTGCTCGGTGGCGGTGTCTTGCCTGGTGCGGTTGTTCTTCTTGCAGGTCAGCCGGGGATTGGAAAGAGTACACTCCTTTTGCAGGTGACAGCGCACATCGCTAAATCAACGGCGGTTCTCTATGTCAGCGGCGAGGAGTCGGCATCACAAGTAAAGATACGTGCTCAGCGTCTTGGTGCGCTCGATTCTGAATCCCTTGATTTTGCTGCCAGTACAAGCGCAAATGATATTGCTGCAAGTATTCGAACGGGCAAATACAATCTTGTTGTTGTTGACTCGATCCAAACACTTGCGCTTGATGAAATTAGCAGTGCACCAGGAACGGTGAGTCAAATTACTAATAGTAGTAATGTTCTCATTCGTGCCGCAAAAGAAGCGGGAACGGCTGTGATTCTGGTTGGTCACGTCACAAAAGAGGGAAGTATTGCTGGGCCGAAGGTACTTGAACACCTCGTTGACGTTGTTCTGCAATTTGAAGGTGACCGTTACGGCGGCTTTAAGATTGTCCGCGCTATTAAGAACCGATTCGGCTCGACCAATGAAGCGGCAATATTTGAGATGTACGAAGAGGGCTTAAGGCCTGTTGAGAACCCCTCTGCTGCGTTATTGGCAGAACGAAACCCTGCTGATGGTTCTGTGGTCCTCGCAACCCTAGAAGGTACCCGTCCGTTGCTCGTAGAGATCCAAGCACTTGTTAATCCGACAAGCTTCGGGTATCCTAAGCGTACCGCCAGTGGCTTTGATTTAAATCGCCTCAATCTATTGATCGCAGTGATCGAGCGAAGAACCAAACTGAATTTATCCGATAAAGATATCTACATCAACGTCGTTGGAGGATTAAAACTTAATGACCAAGCAGCTGATCTTGCGATCTGTATGGCAATTGCCAGTGCAGCTGCCGGCCGTCGTGTCGATGATGCCACTGTTGTATTTGGTGAAGTCGGACTCGGCGGTGAGGTTCGCTCGGTCATTGCTACCGATAAGCGTATTGCTGAGGCAAAAAAGCTCGGTTTTACTCGTGCCATTGGTCCTAAACAATCAACTAAACAACCTTTCGTAACCGTAGTGAGCGATGTTCGTTCCGCGCTTATCGATTATTTACAAAAGTAAGGAAATTATGGAAATTATTATATTACTGACGCTGCTCTTTATTGCAGCTGAAGCGAGCTACCTTGTGTTTATGCAGGCTCGTAAAACAAAGCACTCACGAAAACAACACTTACCGATATTTGTTGATACCTCTGTCCTGATTGATGGGCGTATTCTTGCTATCGCAGAATCCGGCTTCGTAACGAGCACTCTCTACATTCCTCGGAGTGTTATTGGGGAACTCCAGTTCCTAGCAGACAATGCTGATACCGAAAAACGAACTCGTGCACGCCACGGTTTAGACGTTGTGAGCGAATTGCAGGCAATTCCAAATGTAAAGGTAGAAATATTTACTGACAGTCGCAAGGCTGAAGAGGGTGTCGATAACCGTCTTCTAAGCCTCGCTAAAGAGTATAATGGTGCAATTTGTACCATTGACTTCAATCTTAATAAAGTTGCTCAGGCAGAGGCTATTCCCGTCTTGAACGTGAACGATCTGGCGAAGACACTTCGCATGGCATATTTGCCTGGTGAACGACTTAATCTTGAACTTACGCAAAAGGGTAATGATAGTCATCAAGCTATTGGGCACCTTGTCGACGGCACTATGGTTGTCGTTGAACACGCGAGTGCCTCAATTGGACAAAGCGTTGAAGTTGAATTTATTCGAAGTCTTCAGACTGCGGCTGGCAAAATGATGTTCGCAAAGCTAACCTCTGCAGTTCCAAAGAAACCAGTTCAGAAGCAGCCAACTGGTCGACAACCGGTACCCCAAAAGCAGAAGCCTGTCATCGATGCGCGTGCCGAAACTATAGCGGTTGCGCCGAAGCCGCCACAACTCTCGAAACCAGAACAGCAACGTCCTCAGCAGAAACCGAAACAACCACAACAACCATCCCCGTCTTCACGAAACAATAAGCAACGTCGACCGAAAACAAACGAAGAACGACTGGTCGAACTCGCAAACCAATAAGAAAAGTACATAAAAAAACTCCGCGCTATGCGGAGTTTTTTATTTGGGCTAAAGCGAACCTTAGTACTTCTTTGTATCGGTGTAATAGCCACTGTCGGTAACTGTCGCAGTAATGTTACCTGTAGGATTTGTGTCTCCGTCATAGGTTGCTTGATAGCCAGACCCGCTCTGTGTGACGGTAAGGTCTTTACCATTTGCGTTTATCGTTGCCGTTCCACCAGAGAGAGCGAAGGTGCCTGGTGTCACGTTAACTTTAATCGTCCAGCTATTCCCCGGTCCAGAAGATACAGTTGCTGAGCCTCCGAGTGATGGTGGCGTATCGCCACATTTGTGGACGTCATCTTCCTTCGTTGCATCGTAGCCGATCGGAACATTCGAGAAGACTTCTTTCTTAGAAACAGGATCAGCGCTCTTAACAACGTCAAGTTCTATCTTGGCAGCGGCAGGAGTACATGAGGAGGCCTTTTTCCTTGAAACCTTATCAAAGGTTAATTTGAAGTTTGCTTGACCTTGTGTCTTGCTCCACCATGATGGGTATACTTCATTACCAATTTTTTGAATACCTGCTGGTTGTGTAAACCAGTCTCCAGACTTCCATTTACCTTCAGGTGCATAGACGTTCTTATGTGCGAATTCCATAACCTTGGCGACAATTGGGCTACCTAATGATGAGGTTCCTTGCTTCAAGATAGTGGTATCAGGGTTACCGAGCCATACGCCCATCGTGAGCGCAGGACTGTAACTGAACATCCAAAGGTCTTTCGCGTTTCCGCCCTTATCGGATGTTCCTGTCTTAGTAGCAGTTTTCACGCCAGGAATATTCTTTGCAGGATAGTTACCGAGTGAAGCGCTTGCGTTTGAATCGGTGAGAATGTCGTCAATGACATACGCGGATTGTTCGCTAATAACACGAGTCCCTTGTACGTCAGACCATTTTTTGAGTACTTCGCCAGAGCTATTTTTTACTTCAAGAACTGACGCTTGTGGCTTGTAGAGGCCGCCACGGGCAATTGTCGTGTAGGCATTCACCATGTCGACTTGTGCGACACCACATCCACCAATTGCGAGGGCGAGTCCTGCAAGCTTGTCATCTCCGACCGTACAGTAACTCTTTGCTCCAAGTGCACGAATTGTTTTAAGGGTTGCACCGGTATTTGTGCCGCCAACGTTGTCGTTAATATACATTGCTTTTACTGCAGGGACATTTCGCGAAGTAGCAAGACTTGTCCGAATTGTGACGTCGCCACGGTAGGTACGGTCTGCGTTTTTCAGTTCAGCGCCATAGATAGCATTGATCGGCTCATCTCTAAGGATGCTTCCGCTTCCGTAGTTCTGGCTTCCGTCTGGTTTCTGCTCAAACAATTGAGAGTAGACAAGCGGCTTCACTGATGAACCTGGTTGGATGTAGGCAGTTGCTGCATTATCTTGACCAAACCCTTCATAGTTGAAGTCACGGCTTCCCACTAAGGCAATGATTTGACCAGTCTTACTGTCGGCAACTGTTGCTGCTCCGTTTACGAAGCCGGCGCTTCCTGGGATGTATGAAGCGAACATATCGTTCATTGCTTCTTGTGTCTTGTTTTGGATATCGAGGTCGAGTGTCGTTGTAACGCTGAGGCCACCCTTACCGACTGTTGCTTTGCCTAACTCTTGTTCGAGTTGTGAGCGAACCATTTGAACGAAGTGTGGTGCTTGGATACCTTCGTACTGATTTGAAGCAGGAAGTATCTTATCGATAATCGCAACAGACTTCGCTTCATCTTCTTGGGCTTGAGTAATATACCCTACGTCACGCATTGCATCGAGGACAGCATGCTGTCGTTTAACCAGTGCTTCATGGCCTGCGACGTTATAGGGATCATAAAGCGAAGGGTTCTGTGGAATGGCAGCAAGCAGAGAAGCTTCGGCAAGAGTAAGGTCTTTTGCATTCTTTCCAAAGTAAGTCTGTGCACCTGATTCTGCACCGTTGCGACGTCCGCCGTACGGTGACTCGTTGAGGTAGAGGGCAAGAATTTGGTCCTTGTCATACATACGCTCAATTTCGATCGCTAAAATTAACTCTTTAATCTTTCGCGGAATTCCTCCGAAACCACGGTCTCCTGCTTCATCGGCAAAGAATACTTGTTTGACGAGTTGTTGCGTAAGGGTTGAACCACCTTGAACACTTCCTCCGATTGTATTATTCACTGCAGCACGAACCGTACCGGTAATACTCACCCCGCTATGTTTGTAGAAGTCACGATCTTCGATAGCAACGGTTGCATTCTTGAGGTAGGTGTTTAATTGATCACTCTTTACGACAAGTTTGTAATTACCGTCGCCCTTATCTTCCCAGAGTAACTTTCCTTTGCGGTCATAGTACTTTGTGACGGTTGACTGAACACGTTTGTCTATTTCGCCTGGTCGGATTTGGTCGAGGTCTTTACGGAAGTAAGCGAAGAGGACTCCTGTAAGAAGTGCCATGACAAGTACAAAAATTCCGAGAATCTTCAGTGCAGTAAAAACGCCTCGCTTGCTAAACCAGTATGCCCAGAATCGCTTCGGATGCATCCGATGCAAGAATCGCTTGACTGGATGTTTTGGTAATGTTGCTAAGTACTCGGCACGACGTCGAGATTCAGCATCTTTCTTTGATTTTCGTTTTCGAGAAAGATTTGAGTAAACATTTAGTTTACGTGAAGTTGTTTTTTTAGCCTTTGCCACGGTCCCTCATTTTCATAAGCTATTTCCTGATCATTATATCATTTTTTGCGGTGCGTAAAGCACTAATGTTTGGTATACTAACAGAGATATAACAGATAGGAGATGCGAGTGGCACTTTCAGATGAACTCCAGTGGAGGGGATTCGTTAACCAAACGACCTTTGCCGAAATTACTGACTTAGATAAAGACCCGATCACTTTCTATTGGGGTGTTGACCCCAGCGCTGACAGCATGACTATCGGAAACTTTGCTGCGGCCATGATGGTGCGACATTTTATTGATGCTGGCCACAAAGCTTATCTTCTTGTGGGTGGGGCAACCGGCATGATCGGTGACCCAGATGGCAAGAAAGATGAGCGAAATCTTTTAAGTCTTGATGATATTGCGCGAAATAAGACAGCAATTGCTGAACAGTACCGACGAGTATTTAACGGTAAAGATTTCGAAATTGTCGATAACTACGACTGGTTTAAAGATATTAATTACATGGACTTTCTTCGAACAATCGGAAAGCATGTCCCGCTCAGTCAAATGTTAGGTCGCGATTTTGTTCAATCTCGGCTTGGCGAAGGTGGTGCAGGAATTAGCTATGCAGAATTTAGCTACTCGTTAATCCAGGGATATGACTTCCTGCATTTAAATCGTGAACATGGCGTGACGTTGCAGCTTTGTGGTGCTGATCAATGGGGTAACTCGATTGCAGGTGTTGATCTTATCCGTCGCGTCGAAGGCAAAGAAGCAAATATCTATTCCACTCCTCTCATTATCAACAAAGCAACTGGTAAGAAGTTTGGAAAAACCGAAGATGGTGCAATCTGGTTGGATGAAAAACGAACAAGCGTCTTTAAGTTTTACCAGTTCTGGCTGAACGCTGACGATGCGGGTGTTGCTGAGTATGCAAAGACATTTACGCTTCTTTCTCGTGAGCAGATCGAGGAAATGGCTCGACAAGTCCAAGAGAACCCGAGTGCACGTGAGGCGCAAAAGACACTCGCCTATGAAGTGACGACTATTGTTCATGGTGTCGAACGTACTGAAAACGTGAAACGTGTGACAAATGTCTTGTTTGGCGGCGGTGATTTCGCTGAACTATCGGATCAAGAGATCGAAGTACTTGCCGGCGAGATTCCGACGGCGAATCAAGGACAGTCTATCGTTGAAATACTCGTAAATACAGGTGCCGCTGCGAGTAACGGTGAAGCGCGTCGATTATTGACTGCCGGTGCGGTAACAGTAAATGGTGAAAAAGTTGTTGAAGATAAAACTATCGACGGACGATCATTGTTGAAGAAGGGCAAGAATAGCTTCATTCTTGTTCGCTAAGGGGGTATATGAATCCCGGTGCATCAATTGATCAAATAAAAGGGGTGGGCGAAAAAACCGCCGATCAACTTCGGACCGGCGGTATTCGTACCGTTTACGACATGATCCTGTTCTTACCTCGTGACTACGAGGATTATTCCAATGTAACGAAGATTGCTGATATTGAACCGGGAAACGTGACGATCAAGGCACGGTGTGAGCAAGCGACTACTCGTGCTGTTCGTCGAGGAGTACGTATTACGACGGCAACCCTTTTTGATACCTCGGGAAAGATTCAGGCCGTTTGGTTTAATCAACCGTATCGTGAGAAACAATTAAAAACTGGTGAAGAATTTCTTTTTACTGGACCATTTGAGTTTAGCTATAACCGCTACCAACTCACCAATCCTAGTGCCGAAAAAACTGCCGACCTTCCGAAAGTAAAGAGTCAGCAGTTACCAATCTATCGAATGGTTCAAGGACTCAAGGTTCCTTTGTTGAGGAAACTTCTTCATGAGCTGAAACCTCTCATGACAATGCTCCCCGAAACGTTACCTGCTTCGATAGTAAAGAGTGAAAAACTTATGAGTCGAAGCGATGCGTTGATCAACATGCATTTTCCTGAGTCGCCCGACAAACTTGTTGCAGCAAAAGAGCGGCTTGCCTTCGAGGAGTTATTTGGTCTCTTGCTTGCGAGTCAACTGAATAAACAAGAAGCGGCAAAATTAAAAGGCTGGTCTATTCCTTTTGCACAACCAATTGTGAAAGAATTTGTCGCAAATCTTCCGTTTGCACTCACGAATGCACAACGAACAGCGGCTTGGGAGATTCTCCAGGACTTTGAAAAAGATATCCCTATGAATCGTTTACTACAAGGCGACGTAGGCTCGGGAAAAACCGTCGTTGCAGGCTTGGCAGCTCGGCAGGCGGCACATGAAGGATATCAAACAGCATTAATGGCTCCAACTGAGATTCTTGCGAACCAACATGCCGAGACGCTCCATAAGCTTCTTTCTCCCTTCGGCGTCAGAGTCAGTCTCTTAACAGGTAGCGTCAAAGGTGCTGCTCGAACGGCTGTCTACGATGCTATTGCTAATGGTGACGTTGACGTCGTGGTTGGAACGCATGCGCTTATTCAATCCACGGTAGTATTTCATCGACTTGGATTCGTGGTGATCGATGAGCAGCATCGTTTCGGTGTAAAGCAGCGCCAAGAACTCCTTTCAAAGTCGGAAAAGATGCCCCACTTACTTGCAATGACGGCGACTCCAATTCCACGAAGCCTGGCACTCACTGTGTACGGCGAATTGGATATCTCGATCTTGAACGAGCGCCCGAAAGACCGAAAAGATATTTTGACAAAGATTTGGTCGCCTAATAGTCGTCCACAACTTTACACGCTCATAGACGAGCAACTTCAACAGGGGAGACAGGCATATATAATATGTAACCTAATTGATAATAATCCTGATAATGAACTAAAAAGTGTTCAAGCCGAGTATAAACGATTGAATGTCAACGAGTTTAAGCATCGACGTATTGGATTGCTTCACGGAAAATTGAAGCCGGCAGAAAAAGAGGCAGTGATGCGATCTTTCTCGCAGGGTGATCTCGATATTCTCGTGAGTACGACTGTTGTTGAAGTCGGGGTCGATGTGCCGAATGCAACCGTTATATTAATTGAGGACGCTGATCGTTTCGGACTTGCCCAGCTTCACCAGCTTCGTGGGCGTGTTGGGCGAAGTAGCCACCAAAGCTATGCCTATCTTATGGTCAGTTCATCAAAAGCGCCGAGTAAACGTCTTAAAGAGGTAGAGCAATCAAACGACGGCTTCTATCTCGCGGAAGTAGATCTTGAACTTCGTGGTCCAGGTGAGATTTACGGACGCGCTCAGCATGGTGAGCTTAACCTTCAAGTTGCTCGACTTGGTGATACGAAAATGATCCATCGGGCGCAACGTGCCGCGGTTGCTTTCATGAAAAGTGGTGAAGATTTGCTACAATACAAAGAGTTAACAAAAGACGTTGAACGATATCAACGAATAACAACCCTAAACTAACACGTATATATGTATTCAGGCACAACAGTCGGCAAACGATCAGGGAACCTCATGGGAACCCACCAACGAATTGATCGTATCGCTCGCAAACATCTTAAAAAAATCATAACGGACGACTCGGTTTTCCCGACTATTAAGTCTATTCTGTCGTTTGAGGGTGATAACGGCCCGGATGGTGTGAAGCGTAAAAGCCCATCGGTTGATGAACCGTGGCACTATATTGATCCTAAGAAGATGCACGATGTCACTCTCGTTGACATGATCGAAGATCACATAGAGAACCTCGCAGATGCAATCAAGGGTAAGAATGAGCAACGTGCCGCATTTGAAGCTGCTTGGCTTGCCCATGCTATCGTTGATGGGTTGACACCTGCGCATCATTTTCCGCTTGCTGAAAAAATCGAAGAACTTTTCGGTATCCCTCATCATGAACGACTGACGGTGAAGGATAAAAATATTATCAAAGGCAATGGACGTCGTGACACTATCGCCAAAAACTGGGAATATTGGGGAAGCGGTGGGGTGTTCTCCTCTCATGCATTGTTTGAATTCGGTGTCATGGCGACTATGGTGGGGCGAACCTACCCGACAACAATAAATGATGATGATCTCGTTGACATAAAGCTACGTGGATATCGAGCAGTTTTCCTTGACTCGCTTCAACAAGTAGCTGAGCTTGATGTATTTGAACTATTCAAAACTCAAGGGTGGAACTGGCGCGTCGCACGGCTTGTTCATAAGCAGTTGATTCCTTGTATCAATAGAGCAGTAACACTTGGATGGTACGCTGCTGTCAAGAAGAGTGAGCAGTAATGAACGTTCGCATTATTGCGGGAATATATGGTGGACGTATTATCAAAGGATCTGGCTCTGCCCGCACACACCCGATGAGTGAGCGGGTCAGAAATGCCCTCTTTAACAAAATACAACATGAGATGCCCGGGGCTGAAGTATTAGACGCATTTGCAGGAAGCGGGTCGTTAGGGTTTGAAGCATTGAGTAGAGGGGCAAAAAAAGCTGTATTCATCGAAAGAGACACGACTGCGCATAAGATTATCACTAAAAATGTTGAGACACTTCGAGCTGAATCGAAGACAAAAGTTATCAAAGGGTCAGTGTCGTCGGTTATCAACACACTTGACCAACAATTTGACATTATTTTCGCAGATCCTCCCTATTACGACCCGCAGTTTTCCACAGTTACGAAATTATTCGGGCTATTAAAACCAAACGGGCTTATGGTATTATCATACCCAGGTAAGGATGAGGCGCCGACCGAAGCGGAGGTTGTTGTGGTGGACAATCGTAGTTATGGAAATGCGTATCTCGTGTTTTACCGTAAAAAGGATGTTTAGGCATCCTTTTTACTTTTTTTGTAAGATAGACACTTCATAGTTATTGACTTTTAGCACGAATATGTTATATATATGACATGACTAATGCTCATCACGATGATTCTTTACATCACCCCTCTGAGGGTGAGCATAATAAACGTATAGATGAACACTACTTTATTCAACTTGATGCACGCATTGTTGAACATATCGATTTATTAGGAGTAGAGTACTACTTTGATGAAGATGGACAACGTGACGATATGAAGGTTGTGGCTGCTGGAGAATTACTGAAAGAGCAAATTCTTTTGTCTTCACCAACACAACGTATGGCGTATGACGTCGACGACAAACTCCGCGGCGAGGTTGACCATGTTGTCGAAGGCATTCTATACATGCGCTCTGTTGAGCAACAACAGCTTTTTGAAACATTACGAAAAACTATCGCTGGGCTCGACAAGACAGTAATGAGTGATCCTCATTTCTCAACAGCAAGAATAACCGAGTGCAAGATGCAGATTATGGCGTATGCCCAAGTAGTCTTTGGCGACAGCGTAAAGGGTAACTGGCTTGAGCTATATAATCAGCTTATTCCTGGGATGACAGTCGATACTGAATCTGTTGACTATGCATTGTATGTTTTTTCCGAAGAAGAAAAAGAAGCAGAACGTGCCGAAATCATCAAAAAACAACAAATGCTCCAATCTACGTTTCGAGAGCTTTTGAGTGAAGCGTGTTCTGACGATACTCCTACTGATAAGATTTCGATGTTAGGATTTCATCTTGCGAAAGTAGTGATAGGGAGTACTTCTGATGCCGACTGTGAAGCAGGTATAAAACTTCTCTGTGCAGAGTTTGGATTAGACAATGCCGCTGTTCCTCGCATCATTGATACGGCGACACTGTATCGTCTCGACAAATAAAAAAGTAGACCAGCCGATCTACTTTTTTATTTGGTGCGCGCGAAAGGACTTGAACCTTCACGCCCGAAAGCACTAGCTCCTAAGGCTAGCGTGTCTACCAATTCCACCACGCGCGCACGTTACCACTATTATAACAGATACCACACAATGTGAAAGTATTGAATTTGGTTCATCACGATTCAACTTCGCTTGTGCTATGATAGAGGCAAAGGGAGAGCAAAGCGGGGGAACATGAACAAAATTGCAACCTATCTTAACGAGCATTTATTAGGGGAAGCGACCGCTTCTAAGGCGGTCCGAAAGCGTATGAGCCGTGATGGCGGTATTCTCACGATCACGCCAGAAATCGTTGTTTTTCCACGAGTAACAAATGATATTCGTAAGGTTGCAAGGTTCACCTGGCAGCTTGCCGAAAAAGGTCATCCGATGACAATGACCGTCCGAGGACGAGGTGGTGACACTACTGGTGCATCGATTGGTAAGGGTATTATTCTTGATACTTCAGTTCATCTTAATAAGATTATGACTATCTCGGTAAAAGATCGCCTTGCACATGTTCAGCCAGGAATTAGTTTTGATGTTTTGCAGAATGCACTCTCTTGGCAGGGCCTGACAATTGCGAATGCTCCATACGACACCTGTCACAGTACTGTTGGTGGTGCAATTGCGACCGGCTCTCTTGGCGAGACTGATTCAATCGCCCCTTCAATTAAGAAGCTTGAAATCATCCTTGCCAACGGCGACATTATCGAAACAGGACGATTGAGTCGAGGTGAAGTCAATAAGAAGCTTGGGCTTCAGACTTTCGAGGGTGAAATTTACCGCAAGCTATCTGGCTTACTTGAAGACAATGAAGCACTTGTTGCCCAGTTGGCGCAAGACATGACACCTGACACTACTGCTTACCGAGGAATTACTCGCGTAAAGCAGAAGGATGGGTCGATGGACCTCACCCCTCTTATTATCGGAAGCCAAGGAACCTTAGGTATTATCTCTGAAGTTGTCTTAACTGCAGACTTTTATAGTGAAGAGAAAATATCAGCGGTTATTGTCGCTGAAACAGACGAGCTTGCACGAGACCTTGCGGACAGAATCACCGAGTTGAATCCTTCAAGTCTTCTCACGATTGAATCAGAACTCCTAAACCGTGCGCGTGCTTATGGCAAACACAGCGAATTACTTGGTGATGGTGAGCAGACCGGAACATTGCTGTATCTTACGTTTGATGACTTCAATGATCGCGCTCGTCGACACAAACTTAAAAAGCTTCAGAAGCTTGCGAGCAAGCTTGGTATTTCAATGATTGACTCACATGATCACGATCAAAGTGGTTTCGATCAGCTTCGTGATATTGTTTCAAGCTTTGGCAGGATTGCTGAGGACGATAAAGTTGCGCTACCTATCCTTGATGGTTCGTACATTCCTGTCGATCGACGCGAAGAGTTCACGGGTGCAATTCGAGAATTGGCAACGAAGCAACACGTTAGCTTGCCGACTATTACGAATGTTCTCACGGGCATCGTCACTGCTTATCCTCAACTGAAACTTGATGTGGTCAGCGACAAACAGAAGATCTTCCGGTTGATGAGTGAGTATGCGGCTATTGTTCATAAATGTAACGGCGCAGTCACTAGCGATGGTGCAGAGGGTCGACTGAAGGCTCCAGCAGCTTGGTCTGTGCTTGATGATGCTGAAGTTGCATTGTACGAAGGAGTACGTGAAGTATTCGATCCCTTCAAGACACTTAATCCTGGTGTCAAACAAAAGGTTGAAGTACGAACCCTCGTGGCGAGCCTGCGCACCTCTTACGATACTACCGACTCACTTTCTTAACAGAGGTCCTCGTATCTGCTATAATTCAGAATATGCGCGAGTGGCGGTCTAGATATGAGTAGACGCGTAGCGCGTGAATATGGCAATATGCGCGAGTGGCGGAATTGGTAGACGCGCTAGCTTCAGGTGCTAGTGTCAGCAATGACGTGGAGGTTCAAGTCCTCTTTCGCGCACCATAATAAATACCCGGTTTTGGCCGGGTTTTTATGTGGACTTAATTCTTGAGTTTTTCGTATAGTTCCTTGCTAAAGCGGTAGAGTTTTTGTGTCCCATTCTCGAGAATATAATAATGACGAATGTAGAACAATTCGGTGATAAGGAGCAAAGTGATAGCAGCAAGAAGAAGCCATGTTAGTGACGACAGGCTTATCGTAATGAGAGCGACGAAATACCCAATGACGAATAAGAGAAGCAGACCTGCAAAAAAGAAGGTCACGAGTAGATGAATGAGTCGTTCGTGCTGGAAATGCTGAATAGTCTGCTCGTTATAGTCGATCAATGCTTGGATATCTTTTTTACTGTCAGATGCATCTGAAATTGCTTTTGTCATGAACTGATCGTGTTGTGCGAGCTGTTTATCCATAGTATTTCTAGTATACCGCTATACTAGAGGAATATGAACGAAGTAATTGGCGTCGGTCCTCATCCATTTCCGCATCCTACCGATGCTCGTTTTGATCCAATTCTCTTAGTTGAGGGGGATCAACGAAATGTTCTCGACAAATATCGTTACTGGACGGTTGAGGCGATCAAATCAGATCTTGACCAACACCGCCTTCCCCTAGAAATTGCCGTAGAAAATGTCGGTAGAGATTTCAACATGGGTACTATTATTCGGACTGCGAATGCCTTTAATATTAATAAAATACATATCATTGGTCGGAAACAGTGGAATAAAAGAGGGGCGATGGTAACTGATGTCTATATGAATATTGATTACCATACCGACATCGATTCGTTCTTAGGAGTAGTAGACGGAAAGGTTATTATCGCTATTGATATCGTTGAGGGCGCGAAAGGACTTTCTGAAGCCGCACTTCCAGAGAATTCAGTATTGGTGTTTGGAGCAGAGGGTCCTGGTCTGAGCGATGAATTTCTTGAAAAAGCCAATCAAGTCGTGATGATCGAACAGCTCGGTTCAACACGCTCAGTAAATGTCGGTGTGGCCGCAGGTATTGCAATGTATAGCTGGCTACAGAAACACTCGTTGACCCACTAGATATAGCGTGTCATAATGAATATATGCCAAGCTCGCCTAACCAGTTACCCTCTGGAAAGCAGTATGAACTGCGTTTAGCTGCGAGTGATCCTGAATTTGATGGACTCCTCTCCGAATTAACCCTTCCTATAACCCGGCCATCGTTGCCGGGTTATTTACACCTCTACTCGGATAGGCAGTTTATTCTTAATACTGACGACAGAGATATCGACGGTAAGAGCTTTCGTGAGACCCAATTTAGGGGCTTTAGGATGAGAGTCACGAACCACAATCGCGATAGATTCAGTCTCTCCCCTCAGGCTGAGAAGGTACGAATGCTCACGGGTGATAAAGGCTTGAGGGTAAATTTACAACTTAACCTAGGGGTCCAAGCGGCAAGCGAACTTATGGTAAGTCCTTTCTTTACCTCACAGGAAAGAAATGAAGGCAAAATACCTTTCCATTACACAATTCCAGATCCTGTTCATGCTCGAACGATGGAGTCTGCGTATTCGCAGATTGAAAAATATCTTGCGAGTAAGCCGCGCGGGATTGTTGATGAGCTCATGATTGTCGAGTCGGCGTTCCGAGATAGAAAAATGCGTGATCGTATACGACAAGACAAAAAGCCTGCCGAACCTGTTCCCATTACGGCTGCTACTCCTGTAGCCCCACCGATAATTGGCGATGACTTCATCGAGTCGGCCGGCTAAGTAAATGGTTTGCATGACCAACTAACTTATGCTATAATAAAAATATGAGTAATAACCAATTGCATCAGACACATCTGTCGCCGGAGCACATCGGTTAGTTTTATTTGTCTTACTATCTAAAATACGCCGAACATTGCTTCGGCGTATTTATTTGAATCTTATAATCACTAAACAAGGATGAAATATGAATATTTCTCAATTAGAAGCGCCAAGTTGGCGTGTCGCACAAGAACTACTGAGTAACAATGAACAGACAGTACGGCTGAACTTAAAGCCAGGCTCCCTGTGTTGGCTTCATCGATAGAAATTTTGAAGAAATCGCAGAAATCGCAACAGCGAATGATGACCGTATCTTTCCTTTAGATCTTACGCAAATTTCATTAGGCGTAGGGCGGTATTGTGTTGATCGAGTTATGCCTGTTATTGCAATTGGAGAGGGTGCCCGAGAAGTTATTGGTCAATGGGCCGATCCTTTCTCTGTCCAGCAACAATCCATGCGAGTCATTGACGATGCGCGCCAACGAAGTCGGCGTGTACTCAAAGCAGAGTCTCTTGATCCTGTCGATGAGGGACGATATTTCGTCGATGATGTAATGGTGAGCGGAAAGACAGTTCGTACCGCTCTTGATGCAGCGCAATCAACGAATGAAGATCGCGTTGTTGTCGGAATGGCTTTTAACTCGTCCTCAATGAGGCGGCTTGTAGACACTCCGTTTGATGCGGTTATTACGTATGAGCAAGAAGGTGGCGGTACCCCGTCAGTTAATAGTGTATCGACGCTCGCCAAGAAGCCAGAACTCGCACAGGACTATATGAATCGAAAACAAATTAGTCAAAGTCTTATGAATCAAATTATGAATATCTACGGAGAAATACAATGAAAAAACGACAAATAGCTGTTATCGGTTCTGCTGGTAACGAAGAGTATCAATTTGAAAAACCTGAGCAAACCATGTTTGACGCTGCCGAGGAGATAGGAATGCTCCTTGCGCAGAATGACTGTATTGTCGTAAATGGCGGAAAAGGGGGAGTAATGGAGCGTGTCTGTAAGGGCGCGAAAGCAGCCGGTGGAATCACTGTCGCTGAAGTGGCGGGAGAGGGACGAGGAGAGGCAAATGATTATGTCGACATTGAGATTGTCACAAATGATGTCGGATTTCGTGGCCCCTCGCTGCTTATTGGGATGAGCGACGCGGTGATCGCACTCGGTGGAGGAGCGGGAACGTTACAAGAGATTGCCGTTGCTTACCGTATGCAAAAACCGATCGTATTATTAAGAGGGTATGGCGGCTGGGTTGATCGACTCACCGATGAATACTTGGATGAACGACGGCTCGTCGCATTTCAGAGCACAGAAACAGTAGAGGAAGCAGTACGTAAGGCTTTATCATCAGCACGGAAAGGGCAAATGTAATGGAAAGCAGTAGCTTGCAACCAACAGATGAAAATGCGACAATAGCGACAGTTATGAGTACTCTATCGACACAACCTTACAAAGGGACACGGGACTATTACCCTGAAGACAAATACGTTCAAAATTACATCTTCAACGCTTGGCGACAGGTCGTTGAACGGTTTGGGTACCAAGAGTATGGAGCGCCTATTCTTGAGCCGATCGAAATCTATGCTGCGAAAAGTGGGCAAGAACTCGTTAACGACCAAACCTATGTCTTTACTGATCGTGGTGAGAGAACGGTAGCGATCCGTCCGGAAATGACCCCTACGATTAGTCGTATGGTGGCAGCCCGACGACAAGAGCTTGTTTATCCTGCACGTCTTTATTCTATTGCTAACTTCATGCGTTACGAGCGGCCACAGCGTGGCCGAGAGCGTGAATTCTGGCAACTGAATGTCGATGTATTCGGAGTTGATTCAATCGATGCCGATGTTGAGGTTATTGCAATTGCCGATGCAATTTTGAAAGAACTCGGTGGGAAAGACGGCGATTATACGATTCGTATTAACAACCGTCAGTTTATTAACGAGATGATGGTGAATTATCTTGAACTTGATGAAACCCAGGCGCAAATGATGACGAAGCTGTTTGATCGTCGTAACAAGATTTCTGATCAAGACTTCTATGAACAGGCCGGTGAAATCTTTGGAAATCAGGATGATGAACGATTTACAAAAATTGCCCAACTTCTTTCTGCGTCGACAATTGAGCAACTTCCTGTCGAGCTAATCAACGCTGAATCTCTTCAATCACTCACGCAGCTTTTTGCAAAGTTGACCCAATTGGGAGTTACCGCTGCTGTGTTTGACGCGACCCTTATGCGAGGGCTAGATTACTACACAGGAACAGTCTTTGAAGTATTTGACACACACCCTGACAACAACCGATCACTCTTTGGGGGTGGTCGTTATGATGGACTCGTTGGATTATTTGGTGCAGAGCCGATCTCTGCTGTCGGACTTGCCCCGGGAAGCACGATGATCGAGAACTTCTTAGCCGTTCGTGGGCTCATTCCCCAATATAAGACGACTACAAAGGCATACGTTATCGTTATCGATGATGCACAAGATACGGCATTACAAGTTGCAACCGAACTCCGCTCAAAAGGTATTAATGTAGAAGTTGATATCAGTGGAAAGAAGTTTGATAAGCAACTAAAGGCCGGACTAAAAAAGGGGAGTGATTACCTTATTTTTGTCGGCTCTCAGGATGCAACCCTCTATTCGTTAAAGAATGTTCAAACAGAACAGGAAGATAAGCTGACACTCGATCAGATCGCTGCGCAACTTGCGTAGTCCCCGGACCTCCTTTATACTGAGAGGAATGGAAACTACTGTAAAAACCCTATCCGAGACCAAAGTACAACTGACGATTACCGTTGGTGCAAAAGAATTAGCCGAAGCTGAACAGTTTGCTCTTAATAAATTAAGTAAGACTGCGAAAGTTCCTGGCTTTCGTGAAGGCAAGGTTCCTGCGAGTGTTGCCGCTAAGCATGTTAACCAACAAGCATTGCAGGAACAGGCGCTTGACGATGCTATTAGCCGTGCGGTAGCTGAAGCTTTTGTTGCTGAAAGCATTCAAGCAATCGATCGACCTTCTGTCGAAGTAAAAAAATACGTTCCTGGCGAACAGCTTGAGTTTGTTGCTGAAGTCGAAGTACTCCCAAAAATTGAACTGGGTGATTACAAAAAACTAACAACTAAACCTAAGAAACTCGCTGTTGCTGCAAAAGAAGTAGATGAAGTGCTTGATCGAATGCGTGCAGGCTTTGCTGAAAAGAAAGACGTCAAACGCGCAGCCAAAAAGGGCGACGAGGTCGTTATCGATTTCACAGGCAAGAAGGACGGTGTCGCGTTTGACGGGGGAACAGCTACCGATTACACACTCGGTCTTGGCTCTGGCCAATTCATTCCTGGTTTTGAAGAAGGTGTCATTGGGCACAAGGACGGCGAAACATTCGACGTTGAAGTTGCATTTCCAGCTGACTACCATTCGGCTGATCTTGCCGGTCAACCGGTAACATTTACCGTCACGATCAAGAAGGTAGTTGAATCGAAGCTTCCTGAAATCGATGATGAGTTTGCAAAGAAAGCCGGTCCTTTTGAAAATGTTGCTGAATTGAAAGATGACATCAAGAGCGAACTTTCAAAGCAGAAAGAGTCTGAATCAGACGGCACTTTCAAAGACGACCTAATTACTGAACTCGTCGAAAAAAGTAAGGTGACTGTGCCTGATGTTCTCGTAGAAGATCAGATGAAATCTATCGAGCAGGACTTCCAGCAGAATCTTATGTATCGTGGAATGACGCTTGATGCGTACATTCAGTCACAAGGACTTGCGGATATTGAAGAATGGCGTGAAAAAGAAGTGAAGCCAACGGCACTCCGTCGTGTTCAAGCTGGACTTGTCCTTGCGGAAGTAACGAAAGCGGAAAAGATCGTTCTCACCGATGCTCAAATTGATGAGCATGTTGAGGTTCATAAACAACAGTACGCAGGTAACCCTGAAGCTTTGAAGCAATTTGAATCTCCTGAAGTACGACGTGATATTGCGAATCATTTCTTGACTGAAACGACGATTGATCGCCTTGTCGAATTAAACAAATAGTTTTGTTCTAAAAATAAATTGGCACTCACTTGCATCGAGTGCTAATTTTATATACAATAGATATATGAATAAGCCATCTGATTATCTCGTTCCAACAGTCATTCAAAAATCGCACGATGGAGAGCGCGCGTTCGACATCTACTCACGACTTCTGAGTGAAAGAATTATCTTCCTTGGTGAAGAAGTAAATGAGCATACTGCTAATATTGTCGTTGCACAACTTTTATTCCTTGCGTACGAAGACCCAAAGAAAGATATCAAGCTGTATATCAACAGTCCTGGCGGAAGCGTCTATGACGGACTTGCTATCTTTGACACGATTCGACACATCGCCCCAGATGTCCAGACGATTGGTATTGGGCTTCAAGCGAGTATGGGCGCCTTCTTGCTTTCGAGTGGAACAAAAGGCAAGCGCTACGCATTACCAAACAGTCGCATAATGATTCACCAGCCATCAAGTGGAACTCAAGGAAAGATCACCGACCAAGAGATTACACTTAAGGAGGGTATCTATCTCAAGCAACGTCTCAATGAGATTCTTGCCAAGAATACTGGTCAGAAACTCTCAAAGATCGAAAAAGACGCTGAGCGCGACTTTTGGATGGGCGCCGAGGAAGCAAAGAAGTATGGCTTAATTGACGAGGTGGTCGAAAAGGCCTAGAGTACCTTTATGTCCGAGTTTCATTATCTTCCCATTGACGCAACCGCTGAAAATGCACGTAATATGGTGCACATGACGTTTTTGGATTTAAGTCATGCGAATCATCCTAATGCCTTGCGGTATGCAAATCCTGGTGACACAGAACACTACAGCGCTCAATACGAAAAACTCCAGAAGAATCCCGAGAAATATCTCGGTGCGTTTAATGATGACGAACGGCTCGTTGGTTTCGCTAAATTTAATGAATGGAACGGTGCTGATCAAATTCCATTTCAGCCATTCATTGAACGTGCTGCATTTCGTCTTCATATTAATCGACAAATGGAGATCCCACATCATCCACTAGGAGTGTATGCTTTAGTATCACACCCAGTTTTCTCTGGCGGTGAAGACGCAGCGATCGATATGCAGCGAGACCTTCTCGATAATGTTATTCAAATTGCGGACGGACGAGAAATGCGCATTACCCATTTTGAAAATGATAGCGCAAAAGCAGCAACTACTTCCAGAGGATTCTTTAGTACAGGGCAAATTGGTAAGGTAGCGGGGATTAAGCAGACACTATTTGTTCGTCCTGAATCCCCGACGGAAGAAGCTGCGTAACGATTACTGTATTTCATACCAGAAACCTCTTGATTAATTATTAAAAAGACCGCATAATAGGTACTAAGAAGTAGTGTAGCCGTGGTTTTGTGTGTCTTCAAATTGGTGTGGCAACCTTATTGAGACATTCCGCGGTTTAGGGAATCTTCGGCGCCAAAGAACCCTTCTCACCAGCCACTGTGTGAGCAATAAAATCTAACTGCGAGGATAGTCAAGCCTATGGCAACGAGCAAACGTGCAAACACGAAGCGTGTTTTCTTTACTAAAGATGATACCGCTCTCCCAATACCAAATCTTATTGAACACCAACGGGCAAGTTGGCAAGAATTCGTCGAGACTGGTCTCGGTGAAATCTTTGCAGAGCTAAACCCTATCGATGACTACACTGGACAGAAGTTAGCACTCCGTTTTGGAAGCTATGCATTCCAAGGACCAAAGAATACTGAAATTTTCGCTAAAGAAAACAACGTTACCTTTGATGCTCCATTGCACGCAATGGTTGAGCTGACTAACAAAGTAACGGGTGAAGTGAAAGAACAGGAAATCTACTTGGGTGACTACCCATGGATGACTGATCGCGGAACCTTTATTATCAACGGTACTGAACGTGTCGTTGTTTCTCAACTTATCCGTAGTGCTGGTATTTTCTTTACTGCAGATCGACTTGCGACCCGTAACAACTACGGTGCAAAGCTTATTCCTGGCCGTGGTGCATGGCTTGAATTTGAGACTGCTTCTAACGGAGCAATCTACGTAAAGATCGACCGACGCCGAAAACTTCCTGTAACAACTCTTTTCCGTGCCCTTGGGTACAACAAGACAAGCGAGATTAAAGATCTCTTTACCGACGTTGATGACGGTGAAGTTAAATATATCGAAGCCACACTCGATAAAGATCCAGCTCGTGGAACAAACGAAGCTCTCATTGAGGTGTACCGCCGACTTCGTCCAGGTGACCTTGCGACCGTTGATAACGCTCGTTCAATGATTGAACGTATGTTCTTCGACTTCAAGCGTTTCGACTACAGCCGTGTTGGGCGTTACAAGATTAACCAACGACTTGAGCTAGACGTTCAAAACACAACTGAAAACCGTGTCTTCCAAGTAACTGACCTGATTGCGATCGTTCGTGAGATCATTCGCCTTAATAACACACAAGAAGCACCAGATGACATCGACGCACTTTCAAACCGTCGTGTGAAATTGGTTGGTGAGCTTGTTGCTCGTCAGTTCCGTGTCGGTATGCTTCGTATGCAACGTAACGCCATGGACCGTATGTCTATGTCGGACATTGAGAACGTTTCTCCAAACCAACTGATTAACGCTCGTCCAGTTGTTGCTGCAGTTCGTGAATTCTTCGCAAGTTCACAGCTCTCACAACTTATGGATGAAACAAACCCACTTGCTGAGCTTGCTCACAAGCGACGTCTTTCATCAATGGGTCCAGGTGGACTCTCTCGTGAACGTGCCGGATTTGATGTCCGTGACGCACACCCGACTCACTACGGACGCCTTTGTGCAGTTGAAACACCAGAAGGTGCAAATATTGGATTGGTATTGAACCTTGCTGCCTACGCTCGTATTAACGAGTATGGTTTCATCGAAACTCCTTACCTACGTGTTAAAGACGGAAAGGTGACTGATGAAGTTGTCTACCTCGACGCTTCAGAAGAAGCAGTTGAAGTGATTGCCGATGCAGGCGCTGAGCTAAACGATGATGGAACATTTAAAGAAGAGCGCCTCTCTGCTCGTAACGGTTTGCTCCCTGAGCAAGTTGATGCAACAGAAGTGACCTTTATGGATGCTGCTCACAAGCAAATCCTTGGTTCAACTGCCTCTCTCGTGCCATTTGTTGAGAAAAACCGTGTTGACCGATCATTGATGGCCGCAAGCATGCAGAAGCAAGCTGTACCACTTCTTAAACCAGAATCTCCAACTGTAGGAACTGGTATCGAAGCAGTGATTGCACGTAACACAAGCCAACTTGTTGTTGCTGAAGCTGCGGGTGAAGTTATCCGTGCTGATGCTGATGAAGTCCAGGTTAAATACGCAGATGGCGTAAAGAGCTACCGACCTGTTCACTTCACGAAGTCTAACGACGACCGTTCAATCAACCAAAAGGTTATTGTTGAACGTGGTGAAAAAGTAAAGAAAGACGACATCCTTATTGAAGGTGCTTCTGTTGACCAAGGTGAAATCGCCCTCGGACGTGACCTTCTTGTGGCATACATGCCATGGGCTGGATACAACATGGACGACGCGATCGTACTTTCGCAGCGTCTTGTTCAGGACGACACTCTTACAAGTATTAACATCAAGGACTACACTGTTGAAGTTCGTGAAACGAAACTTGGTCCAGAGATTGTTACTCGTGACATTCCAAACGTATCTGAAGAATCACTTCGTCACCTTGACGAGAACGGTATCGTTCAACTTGGTTCTGAAGTAAAGAGTGGTGATGTCCTCGTTGGAAAGATTACTCCAAAGGGTGAGCAAGAGCTTAGCTCTGAAGAGCGTCTACTCCGTGCAATCTTCGGTGAAAAAGCCAAAGATGTTCGTGATACTTCTCAGCGTATGAACAACGCTGGTGGTGGTAAAGTCGTCGGCGTAAAGATCTTCTCACGTGAGAATGGTCATGAGCTTAAGGCTGGTGTATTAATGCAAATTCAAATCTTCGTCGCTCAGTTCCGTAAGATTTCTGTTGGTGACAAGCTCGCAGGACGTCACGGTAACAAGGGTGTTGTTGCGAGAATCCTTCCTATGGAAGACATGCCGTTCATGGAAGACGGAACACCTGTTGACGTCGTCTTGAACCCACTTGGTGTGCCATCACGTATGAACATTGGACAGCTCTTCGAAGCGCACCTTGGTATGGCTGCACGTGCCCTTGGGTACAAAGTTGCAACCCCTCCATTTAACGGTGTATCTGACGAGACTATCTCTGACGAACTCGAAAAAGCTGGATTTGCTCGTGACGGTAAGAGTCAATTATTTGACGGCCGAAACGGTGAACCATTCGAGGAGCGAACAACTGTCGGTGTCATGAACATGTTGAAGCTTCACCACATGGTGAGCGACAAGATTCACGCCCGTTCAACCGGTCCTTACACTATGGTCACGCAACAACCACTTGGTGGTAAAGCGCAAAATGGTGGTCAGCGATTTGGTGAGATGGAGGTGTGGGCACTTGAAGCATACGGTGCCGCAGCGACCCTACAGGAAATGCTAACTATTAAGTCTGACGACGTTTACGGACGTGCGAAAGCTTACGAGTCTATTATCAAGAACGAACCAATTGTTGGTCCAAAACTTCCAGAGAGCTTTAATGTCCTCGTGAAGGAACTACAAGGACTTGGTCTTCGAGTTGACCTCCTCGACGAATCTGCTGATGAAGTCGAAGTTGTTGATGCTGAGCAAGTGATTGGAAGTGTTATCAACGGTTCTCCTGTCTCTGCATCAAGTGTTGCACTTGATGATGACGAAATCGTAGAGACTGTTCTAGATGAAGCTGACGAACTAGGAGATCTTGAAGATGGTGTCACCATCCAAGACATTGATGAAATCGAAGAAATAAAGGAGGAGGCGTAATATGTCACGCGTCGTAACAAACAACAACGGCATTGCTGACTTTGATGCGATTCGACTGAGTGTCGCAAGCGCCGAAGATATCCAGAAATGGAGCTACGGTGAAGTTACAAAGCCTGAAACGATTAACTATCGTACCCAAAAGCCTGAGCGAGATGGTCTCTTCTGTGAACGAATTTTCGGTCCAGTAAAGGACATTAACCCGCACGATTCAAAGCTTAAGGGAGTTCGCTCTCGTGAAGCTGCTGTCGACAAGAACGGTGACCTTGTTACCAAGTCTATCGTCCGTCGTGAGCGAATGGGACACATCCAACTCGCAAGCCCTGTTGCACACATCTGGTTTATGCGTGGTACTCCATCAGCAATGTCATTGCTTCTTGGAATTACTGTTCGTAACCTCGAGCGTATTGCTTACTTTGCAACGTACGTTATCTTGAAGGCTGATACTGAAGCACGAGACAAGTTCTTGGCTGACCTTGAAGCTGAAACAGAAGCTGGTCGTGCTGCGATTAAGATTCGCTACGAAAAAGAAGCAGAAGCTGAAGGTGCAGATGTTAAAGCACTTGCTGAAGCCATGACTCGTGAAACAGAGGAACTTTCTGAAAGCTATACACTAAAGAAGACTCAGCTCGAAAGCCTTGTAAAAAGTGCACTCTTGAGCGAAGTCGACTATCGTGGTCTTCCTGAAGAGTACCAAGACCTCGTCGAGGTTGGTATGGGTGGACTTGCACTAAAGGCTCTCCTTGATGGGATTGATCTCGAAGCTCTCATCGCTGAACTCAGCGAAGAAGTTGAAGGCGCAAAGGGACAACGTGAGAAGAAGCTTTTGAAGCGACTTAAGGTACTTGAAGGTATGCAGTCTGCTGGCATCAAGCCAAACAGCCTGACAATGACCGTTCTTCCTGTGATTCCACCGGACCTTCGTCCAATGGTGCAATTGACTGGTGGACGTTTTGCGACTTCTGACCTTAACGACCTTTACCGTCGTGTCATCAACCGTAACAACCGTCTGAAGAAGCTGATCGAGCTTAACGCTCCTGAGGTAATTCGCCGAAATGAAATGCGTATGTTGCAAGAAGCAGTCGATGCTTTGATCGACAACTCTGCAGCTCGTGGCGGCCGTGCGGTAAACGCCACTGGTGGTCGTCGCCGACTTAAGTCTATCTCTGACATGCTAAAGGGTAAGCAAGGACGATTCCGTCAGAACTTGCTTGGTAAGCGTGTTGACTACTCTGGACGTTCAGTGATTGTCGTTGGTCCAAAGCTTAAGATTGACGAATGTGGTCTGCCTAAGCAGATGGCACTCGAACTCTTTAAGCCATTCGTTATCAACTGGCTTATCACTGGCGAGTATGCACACAACATTCGTTCAGCAACTCGTTTGATCGAAGCGGGCGAAGCGGTTGTTTGGGACGCACTCGACGCAGTAATTGATGGTAAATATGTTCTCTTGAACCGTGCACCATCACTTCACCGTCTTTCAATTCAGGCCTTCAAGCCTAAGTTGGTTGAAGGTAAGGCAATTCAATTGCACCCACTCGTTGCGAACGGTTTTAACGCCGACTACGACGGTGACCAGATGGCAGTACACCTTCCATTGAGCCGCCAAGCACAGCAAGAAGCTCGTGAGCTCATGAGCGCAACTGCTAACCTCCTGAAGCCAGCCGATGGTGCGCCAGTACTTTCAATTGGCCAGGACATTGTCCTTGGTAACTACTACCTTACTTACGACAAGCCAAGTGCGCAGACAAAGGGTGAAAAAGCCTACAGCTCTGTTTACGAAGCTGAAATGGCGTATGACAACAAGGTTATTCAACTGCAAACTCCGATTCGTGTCTTTACACGAGGTGAAGTTCGTAGCACAACTCTTGGACGCGTTTTCTTTAACGAAATCCTTCCTGTTGACTTTGCATACGACAACAGCGTTCAGAACAAGAAGCAATTGAAGAAAGTCCTCGGACAAATCTTTGAACAGTATGGTGCTGAAATGACTGCAAAGACAGCTGACCGCATGAAGGGACTTGCGTTCCGATTCGCAACAGTTGCCGCTGTATCGACTGGTAAAGATGACTATGTTGAATTTGAAGAAACGGCAACGTTTATTGCTGAAGGTGATGCAAAAGCAGCCCTCATTAGCGATCAGTTCAACGAAGGACTCATTACTGAAGATGAGCGATACAACCTTACCGTCTCAACATGGCGTGGTGTTGTCCGTAATGTGAGTGAGTTCTTGCAAGTCAAGCTCAAAGACATGGACACGAGCGTCAGTGTGATGGTTAACTCAGGTGCCCGTGGTGACATTTCAAATGTTCAGCTTGCAAGTGCCATGATCGGTATCATGGTTGATGCAACTAACCGAGAGATCGAGCTGCCTATCCGAAGTAACTACAAGCACGGTCTGAGTTCACTTGAGCAATTCGTTGCGACTCGTGGTTCACGTAAGGGTCTCATCGACACCGCGTTGAAGACTGCCGACTCTGGATACCTTACTCGTCGTTTGGTTGACGTATCACAAGACGTCTTTACGGTTGAAGATACTCCAGGTGATGACGAAGGATTCACGATTTACCGATCTGAAACTGAGTTAACGATGATTGAGTTTAGCAGCCGTCTTTACGGACGATTCGCTGCTGAAAACGTCGGAAACTACGTAAAGGAAGGTGAGTTAATCACCCGAGACATCGCTGCTGCGATTTCAGATGATAAGGACATCAACGAAGTGAAGATCCGTTCTGTTCTTTCAACAAAGAACCTTCGTGGTGTGCCACAGACAAGCTACGGTATCGACATGTCAACAAACGCACTTGTTGCGAAAGCACAACCAGTTGGTGTTATCGCTGCTCAATCTGTCGGTGAGCCTGGTACACAGCTAACACTGAAAACCTTCCACGCGAGTGGTGTGGCAGAAAGTGACATCACCCAGGGTCTCCCTCGTGTTGAAGAGCTCTTCGAAGCTCGTTCACCAAAGGGTCAAGCGTTTGTTACTGAAGTAACAGGACTTGTCGAGCAATGGGAAGATGGCAAGAAGTACATCGTTCAGGTAACCCCTGAAGCTGGTCACGTCGAGCATATTGCGCTCGAAGGCCGTACAGCAGGAGTCAAGTCTGGTGCGAATGTTAAGGTCGGTGATGTTCTCGCAAGCGGTGAGAGCGAATCAAAGCCATTGATTGCACCATTCGACGGAGTTGTTGAAGTCACTGATGAGCAGTTGGTACTTGCAGCAAACGCAAGCTCACCAGTTCGTTATGAGATTCCTGGCAACTACCAACTCACTGTTAAATCAGGTGACGTTGTTGAAGCAGGTGATCGCCTTACTGGTGGTTCACTTAACCTTCACGACATCATGCGCCTGAAGAGCATTGAAGCGACACAGCGCTACATCATCAACGAAGTGCTTCGTATCTACGCGGCACAAGGTCAAGACGTTGCCGACAAGCACCTCGAGATCATCGTTCGACAAATGTTCAGTCGTGTCCAAGTTGAAGACCCAGGTGACAGTACCTTTGTAACGGGTGACATCGTCTCTCGTGCTGCCGTCATGGAAGCGAACGAAGTACTTGCTACTGAAGGTAAAGAACTCGTTGCCTTTACTCAGCTCCTGCTTGGTATCACCAAGGTATCAATCTGGTCAGATAGCTTCCTCTCTGCTGCCTCGTTCCAAGATACCACTCGTGTCTTGATCAACGCCGCAGTAAGTGGTCGAATTGACCGGTTGCACGGACTAAAGGAAAACGTGATCATCGGACGAAAGATTCCTGTAGGAACTGGTGTCTCAAGTGCAACTGCACTCGACACACTCGACGATGATACCGTTGCCGAGATCTCAGAAGACGTTGAACTTGCTGCCTAAGTAAGCTTTAACGCAAAATTCAATACCCCGTCTCAGAGCGGGGTATTGCTTTTTTATTAAGTTTATGCTATTATATTTATCACGTACATCCCATCCAGAGAAGAGAGAGAATACATGACAAGCCCATTAGCTTGTGAAGGGGACGGAGAGGTGATGATGCTTGAGAATTCTGGCATCACCATTGACCCCCGCCACGTCGGTGAGACGTTATCCCTTGATGAGCGTCGGCTCATCATAAACGTACGAAACGCACTGGGCATCCAGGCGCCAACGTCCGTTGAGGTGTATGCACTGCTGGATAACGTGTACAGGGGGAAGCTGCGCGAATACACTGCTGCGATTTCGAGTCATGACTCGGCGCTGCAGAGTAGCCTGAACAAGGAGATCGACCGACTGGTCGTCTTTATGAAAGGGCTCAAGCCCTTCCTTCCGACCTAACCCGCTGAAAGACCCGCCGAGAGAAATCTCCGGACCGCTTTCGGCGGGTCTTTCATTTCTCCCTAAACCGAGGCTGATGTTCTGCTATAGTAATCTCATGGATCTTAATTTCTCTCCTTTGACACAACCGATAACCCCTGAAGACGCCACTGCTTATAAAGCACAATTTTCAAAACCTAGTAGATCGCTAGAAACCGTCGCGATAGGTATGTTGGTGACCACTGCCGTCCTTGTTGGAGGAGTTATCTTGGCGATAGTCATATTTAACGGATCATTCAACATGCTCACGGTCCTCGTGATTATTGCGATAGTCATTCTTGTTGGTGCGAGTATTATCTCAACCACACTCAACAAGCGACGATTAATTCGACTTTTTAAATTTGCACAAGCAAATGGTGCAAAACTGTTAGTGAATGACCCAAATTCCGTGTACCCGGGGATGATTTTTAATCAAGGACGCGAGCGAATGATTAAAGAGGCGATCGTGTTTGCAGACGGCAGAGAAATCGGTAACTATACCTATGTTATAGGTTCAGGAAGAAATAGACAGACTATTAAGTGGGGATATATGCGCATCAAATTAGTGCGAAGATTGCCCAATATGGTCCTTGATGCAAAGAAAAACAACATGTTTGGAGGGCTTATGTCGAATCTTCCTTCAAATCTTGCAGGTGGACAGACTTTGAAGCTCGAAGGTAACTTCAACGACCACTTTACGTTGTATGTACCAGAAGGATATGAGCGTGATGCCTATTATGTTTTTACCCCTGATGTCATGGCGGTCCTTATTGATCATGGTGATATGTTTGATATCGAAGTGGTTGATGACGAACTCTTCTTTTATAGCAAGGGGAAGTTTCGTTTACATCAGCAAACTCAGTTAACTGATGCACTCTCTGTTTTACAAACGATTAGTAGCGAAATTGTAAGTCAAGGCGACTACTATGCCGATGAGAGGGTCGCTGACCGCTCGATGAATAGTATTGCTGAGCCGGGGCGTCGTTTGAAGTCAAAAATTGGTATCATCTCAATTATTGTCGTTGCTGCGTACACACTGTACCTTATTTGGACCCTCGTGAGCTCTCTGTTCAGCGGTAATTAGGAGGACGTACCCAGTTCTCTGATGTGCCGTATTTGACCACTGTAGACAGAATGCAATAAATTTAGTACAATAAGTCTTGAGTTTCCACTTATTACGACAAGAAACGTGTACAAGACTTGTCGATCGAATAAGTATCGCTGGAAGATGCATGCTGAGCATCCCCGGCAAATATATTACAAGAACCATTGTTAAGGATATTTTTTTCAATGCCAACAATCAATCAACTCGTGCGTAAGCCTCGTAAGACTGCTCATTCAAAGAGTAAGTCTCCTGCGCTTGGCCGTATCCATAACGCACTAAAGGTTCGTTACTATGAGCAAAATGCCCCACTTAAGCGTGGTGTGTGTATCAAGGTAACTACCAAGACACCAAAGAAGCCGAACTCTGCACTCCGTAAGGTTGCTCGTGTTCGTCTTACTAATAACCAAGAAGTATGGGCATACATTGGTGGTGAAGGTCATAACCTTCAGGAACACGCCGTAGTGCTTGTTCGTGGTGGCCGTGTCCCAGACCTTCCAGGTGTTCGTTACCACATCGTTCGTGGCGCCCTTGACCTTCAAGGTGTTGCTAATCGTAAAAAAGGCCGTTCTAAATACGGTGCTAAGATGGAGAACAAGTAATGCCTCGTAAAGTCACCGCTAGCCTCCAACGTCACCTTAATCCCGACCGTCGCTACCAAAGTCCTTTGGTGCAACGTCTGATTAACAAATCAATGCTTGATGGTAAGAAGCTTCTTGCAGAGCGCGCTGTTTACACCGCTCTTGAAGTTGCTGCTAAAAAGCTTGATAGCGAAAATCCACTTGAAGTCTTCGAGAAAGCTCTAAAAAATGTTTCACCTAACTTCGAGGTTAAATCTCGTCGTGTTGGTGGTGCAAACTACCAGATTCCTTTCCCAGTTGCCGGACACCGCCAACACCACTATGCATTTAGTTGGTTAGTACAAGCTGCTCGTGGTCGCAAGGGAATCCCTTACTCACAGCGTCTTGCACTTGAAATCGTTGACGCGTACAACGAAACTGGAGCTGCCTTCAAGAAGAAGGAAGACACTCACAAGATGGCTGAAGCCAACCGAGCATTTGCTCACTTCGCCCGAGGCTAATCTTTCCTCATTCTTACAAAAACCCGTCATTATGGCGGGTTTTTATTATTAGGTCTCACTTATGCTTGCCACAGAGGTGTAATCGGTGTTCAATAAGTCCATGTCTGAACACGATGGTTTGCCGAAATACAAAGATGAAGAAGTATTCCTTGAACTTATTGATGCGAGCGAAAGCCGTGATGTAGGAATCGCTCTTTACGAGCAAGAGATGCGTGAGCTTGCCTCAAGTTTAACGAGCAGTTATGCAGGAAAAAGGAACATTGAAGATGATATTCTTTCAATTGACGAGGAGTTAGATGATAGGTGGATGTATCATGGACGGGTCGCTACCGTATCGGGTCGTGTTTACTTAACTGAGCCTGGCATGCGGCATGTATTGCCAGCAGAATGGGGCGAACCAGAAGAAGATGAGAACGGTGATGAATTTTTTTATCTTGATGATGTAAAACTTCGTTCTCATGGAATTGAAGTGGTCCCGCTGTATGACCCTGATCCAGAAGATGGTGCGGTGTACGAAGTGAAAGTCGGATACCTGTTCTCGTCTGAAGACGATTCAATGGAAAACCCTATCCTTACCGTCTATCCTGGTGAACTTTCAAAGCATGAGTATAAAAATCCCACGGCTGCCGAAGCGGAAGTCCGGTTGGCTCGATACTGGCCAGAGCAATTTGCGGTAATGAGCAAACTACTAAAGATTGATGCACCAGCGCAAACGCCAGGACGACTTATCGCGCTGAGGCGTCGTCTTCAAGTGATTCTTCGTGAATCAGCACAATTTCGAGCGCTCGCTGAAATATATGCGAACGATGCACTACGGCTCGATCCGACGATGCCGTTTACTTTGACGGGAAACAAAGAGGTTTACGTCTACGAGGGTGATGATCCTTCAGATCCGGATCAAGAAGGGGACTGGTCTGCATTAAAAGTCGAGGAGCCGTTAACGCTGCTTGCTTATACGCCTGTCGTACGTTTTATTGATCGTGGCGATGGAACGATTGGCGCTAACATTATCTCTCAAGTCTATAATCAAGAGGATGGTGAAGAACCGGAATACGTGAGCATTGCCGCTGAAAATATTACTCAAATGAGAAGTAACCGACTCGTCCGTTCTCTTCTCTCGCGAGCTCTTATGATAACTGATGATGCAACTTTTGTTGTACATACAGAACCCGACGAGATCGTCCCACCGGCTGAAGAGGACGCGGAAAGTGTGATTACTATTGCTCTGCCAGAAAAAGGTCATTCACGGCTTCCGCTCCGCATACAAGAAATGGAACTCATTGAAAGTGAACTCGAAGCTATTGCTAAGGAAGTGAGACAACACGCTAAGGTTGTTTATTCGAATCAAGAAGCCGCCTTTAAGGCAACAAAAGAGCTGATTGATACTCATTTAAACAGTCGTATCGCGGGGGCAGGCCTAAAGGAAGGCTACCGGCTAGAATTCTTTGGTGAGCATGCGATTCGTCCCCGAGTCGAACGCAGACTTCCTGATACTTCAAATCTTCCACACATTTCAGTATTTGGTATTGATGCGACAGATCCCTATGTTCCTCTTGAAAAGGGCGACAGTTTTATCGGTTTATTCAACTCCCTGCAACCACGTACATATGAAATGCGAGCTGAGGATGGATCGGTTGTTGGCTATAGAGTCTATCCGTCTATGGTGGCAACATTCTCTCAAACGTCGCAGTCCCTCTACACAACAGAAGGAACGAGCCTTGTGGACCAAGTAAGAGCAATGAGGGCAACTATTCCATTAAACGGGACGGGCGGCATAAAGATACGTGCACTTGAGGAATTTAGGGCTGTGAATACAGAAATGAAGAAAGTCGCAGATACATATGGGAGACATCCTGTCGCTAATCGTTTGAGGCGACTTCGTGAAGCAGTCTATCGTGCAGAATCGAGCGAGTCGGTCGAGTTCACGCCTTTGAATGCCATACACCTATTAAGATCTCTTGAGAAAAACGTCCAAGAGCTTCGTCGAGACGGGCTACCGACAGCAGTTGCTACTGATGCCTTGGAGCGAATGTTTATGGGAAAGCCCGTCCAAGTTGAAGGTGATGTTTTTGGATTAAGAGATAAGAGTGGCGGGAAATACGAATTAGTAGAGGATGAGAAATTACTCACAGGAACGATTGCTGATGTTCGCCGTGACGTAAACGGTGAAGAGGTATCTTTTGCTATTCTTACCGAAACAGGTAATCTTGGATATATGCCTATTAGTAAAATAACGAGTCTCAACTTTTAAGATTATATGTCTGAAATACCCTTAGGGATCAATCCTCTTCCAAGGAGTGGTGAATACGAAACGGGGATGCGTATTTACCAACAATTCATGGACAAGAAGGGAGGGCCTTGGGAGTTTTCCGAGTACCTTAACGCACAGGCAAATAACGAAGAGCACGTACTCTCTAGAGCCTACCGTCAATCCTTTGAGTATGGCTTTGTATTTGAGCCTTTTAGTTCTGACTTTTCTGATGTGGATACATCCTACCGTGCAACGCATGCGTTTTATGTGGGTATTGTTGCAGCGCGCGGCGTAAGCGATATTATCTACAAAGGTGAAGAGGTGCATTCATTTGATGCCCTATTTGAAACGATTGACAGGCGTATAGAGGAAAGAGATTTTGAAGACTCGACTAACATAGAAGAGCAGAAGGGTAATCTTACTCGGTACATGACAACGTACGCAAGAGAAGGATTCGTCCTTCTCGGAAAAGATGCGCGTACAAAGTTACACGAGTGGTCTGAAAGTATGTATGCTGATATTCGGCATCAGCGTATATTTAAGATTGGCTATGGCGCGGTAACGATTGCAGCGAGCACGCTTCACCAGAAAGAAAACGAACGACTTATTGAAGAGCTGGTGACTGGGTTTGATTGGTCTGGTGGTGTTGAGGATATTATTGCCCGCAACACTGGTGAATAATCAATAAATCTGCTATAATTGTACTAAAGCGCTATTTTTTATGTCTAAAAATAGTTTTTATTAGTAAAGAAGAAAGAGAAGACTCTCCATGGCACAGAAAACCGTCCAACTAAAGGACTTCCGTAACGTTGGTATTATTGCTCACATTGACGCCGGTAAAACGACAACAACTGAAGGTATTTTGTACCGTACTGGTATTAACCACAAAATTGGTGTGGTTAAAGGTACCGGTGCTGAAGATGGTACAACCACTGACTGGATGGCTCAAGAAAAAGAACGTGGAATCACGATTACTTCTGCTGCCGTGACTGCTCAATGGAAGGGTCATACGATCAATATCATCGACACCCCGGGTCACATCGACTTTACCGTTGAGGTTGAGCGTTCACTTCGAGTGCTTGACGGTGCGGTAACAATCTTTGACGGTAAGATGGGTGTTGAAGCTCAGTCTGAAACTGTGTGGCGCCAAGCAAACAAGTACGGTGTGCCACGTATTTGTTTCATCAACAAGATCAATCAAATTGGTGGTGACTTCTACAAATCTCTTGATACCATTCACCTCCGTCTTTCAAAGCATGCGCTTCCTATTCACCTTCCAATCGGATTTGAAAAGGAAATTAATGGTGTCGTTGATCTTATCGACATGAAAGCATACACCTACAATGACTACACAGACCACGAACTGATTGTCGGTGAAATTCCTGCTGACATGCTCGAGAAAGCTAAGAACGCTCGTAGCCTTCTTGTTGAAGCTGCCGTTGAAGCTGAAGACGAATTGTTTGAGCGCTTCCTAAACGAAGGCGAAGAATCAATTTCACAAGAAGACCTTAAGCGTGCGCTTCGTAAGCGTGTCCTTGCTGGTGACTTCTTCCTCGTTACCGGTGGTGATGGCCGTGGTGTGATTGTCGAAAAGGTTCTTGACCTTATTAATGACTACCTCCCATCTCCTCTTGACGTTGGTGCGACTCAAGCAACAAACCCAAAGACTGGTGATATTGTTGAGCGTCAGCCATCCAATGATGAACCACTCTCTGCACTTGCTTTCAAAATCGCTACTGACCCATTTGTCGGTCGTTTGATCTTCGTTCGTGTTTATAGTGGTAAGTTGACTGCTGGTAGTTACGTTCTTAACACTACTACCGGTGATAAAGAGCGTATCGGACGTGTTGTTCGTATGCATGCTGACAAGCGTGAAGACATCGACATGATTGGTGCTGGTGATATCGCTGCGGTTGTTGGACTAAAGGGTACCTTTACTGGTCACACACTTGCAGATCCTGCGAACCCCGTCCTTCTTGAGTCAATTGAATTCCCAGACCCACCTGTGTCAATTGCTGTTGAGCCAAAGACAAAGGCTGACCAAGAAAAAATGGGCGTCGCTTTACAGCGTCTTGCCGAAGAAGACCCAACATTCCGTATTCACACTGACGATGAAACTGGTCAGACGATCATGTCAGGAATGGGTGAGCTTCACCTTGAAATCCTTGTTGACCGTATGAAGCGTGAGTTCAACGTTGAAGCAAACGTTGGTGAACCACAAGTAGCCTTTCGTGAGACCATTCGTGGTGTTGCTGAAGCGCAAGGAAAGCATGCGAAGCAGTCTGGTGGACGTGGACAGTATGGTGATGTTTGGATTCGTTTCGAACCAACAGAATCTGGTACTGGATTTGAATTTGACGACGCAATTAAGGGTGGTGTTGTTCCTAAGGAATACATCAAGCCAGTTGAGAAGGGTATTCGTGATACGCTTACCGGTGGTGTCCTTGCTGGTTACCCAATGATCGGTGTGAAAGCAACGCTCTACGATGGTAGCTACCACGACGTGGACTCAAGCGAACTCGCCTTTAACTTGGCCGGTGTCCTTGCCGTTAAGAATGGTATTCCAAAGGCGAAGCCAGTTATCCTCGAGCCTGTCATGAAGGTTGAAGTATCAACCCCTGAAGACTTCATGGGTGACATCATCGGTGACCTTAATGCCCGACGTGGCCGTATCGACGCCATGGAAGATATCCCAGGCGGTGCTAAGCTGATTCGTGCATTCGTTCCACTCTCAAACCTCTTTGGTTACACGAACGATATTCGTTCAATGAGCCAAGGTCGTGCTGCTTCAACAATGGAAGTTGCGCAATATGAGGAAGTACCACCAAACGTGGCACAAGAAATCATCGAAAAGCGTACAAACAAGTAGTCGCAATCGGTATAAAAAGTGGTCAACAATGGCCACTTTTTATTTGGTTTAGATTAAGAGGTATCTAACCTTTGCTCGATATAGTAGAGATATGAGACAGCAACAATCCTCACTTCGTCCTCGTGAAAAGATTGCAGAGCGTTCAGTAACGGCACTTTCCGATCATGAGCTGCTTCAAGCAATGATCGGTAGCGGAAACAAGACTGCGCCAGTGTCGGCACTATCGCGTCGAGTGCTTAAACTGCTTCGTCGCAATCGAGAACCACTTAGCTTTCATGAGCTAAGAGAGATACCTGGGCTTGGTATGGCAAGTGCAGCCAAACTTGTTGCCGCATTTGAACTTGCATCTCGCTATCCTACGGTAAGTGAATCACCCTCGCTACATATGAAGGTACTACAGCCTCAATTAAAGCCGCGGCCCGACACACTCAGTTATATTATTCTCGATGGCGCACATCGACCTGTCGCGCAGTATGATATTCCTGTTCCTGATGCTTTTGATCAAACAGCATGTACGTCAACAATCTTTCGCCAATGCCTGCGCGATGGAGCTGCGGGACTAACGATCGCAATAAGTCTTCCTCGTTCAAATATCATTCTGAGCGATATGAGCTTTAGGAAACGTATAGGCGAGTCGGCTACTTTATTTAATATCGTACTTCGAGGATATATCCTGTATCTTCAAGATGAAAGAAGGGATTTGCTATGAATAAGGTCGAGGAACGCCAGCTTGGAGAGCTCTATCGAGACTCTCAGGTTGAGTATGCTAAGTTGTACCTTACGCTCTTTAGCGCCTATAATCTCTGGTTTCGTGTCACAACCGGTGAAGCGATTGACAGTAAGGCTATCAAACTTCTTCATCAACATGATGACATGTGGCTTGAAAGCGAATTAGGCGAAACGCTTCCACAACTGCGCTCTTTGATGGTGAAACTTTATGTCCTCACGAACCATCGACCGCTTGAGGATTCGTCGAGAATTTGGAAAGGCTATCTCGATGATCAAAATGACTGGCGTGGACTTATTGATTTCTGGTACGCGGTCCGCTGTGATCTTATTCACGCCAGTACGTCACGGCAGCTGAGCTTCTATCCGTTATTTATTAAACTTGCATACGAGTCCTTAAATGTCTTCATGACGGAGGTAGTCAAAAGAGTTCGTTTAAGTATCGACGAGACCGATCTTAGTCAACTTGAACTTGATCAAATCTCATCAAGTATGATGCGACAATATCTTCTATCACCAGAGAAGAATAGGGTAGACACGGTGTCTGCGAAGCGTTTTGATGAATTGTACCGATTGCAAAGGAAAAATCAGGCATTCCTCACTGATAGACCCTTTACGTCTTGAAATAAAAACTGTATAATCATTCCTATGAGTCGTGAGGCGACTATTACCTCATGCGAAAATAACTAAAGGAGAATTCACTTAAATGGCAGATTTCGATCGAACCAAGCCTCATGTTAACGTTGGAACTATGGGCCACGTTGACCACGGTAAAACAACATTGACAGCAGCTATTACAACTGTTCTTGCGAAGCGTCTTCCAAGTGACGTTAACAAGCAAGTTGACTACGCACAAATTGACAACGCCCCTGAAGAGCGTGCACGTGGTATTACTATCGCTACCTCTCACCAGGAATACGAGTCAGAAGGACGTCACTACGCCCACGTCGACATGCCTGGTCACGCCGACTACGTTAAGAACATGATCACCGGTGCTGCACAAATCGATGGAGCAATCCTCGTTGTTGCTGCAAACGATGGTCCACTTCCACAAACTCGTGAGCACGTACTTCTTGCTCACCAAGTTGGTGTGCCAAAGATTCTTGTTTTCCTTAACAAGATGGACCTTGCAGACCCTGAGCTCGTTGAGCTCGTTGAAATGGACATTCGTGAACTGCTCGCTAAGAACGGTTACGACGAAGATGCTCCTATCATTAAGGGATCAGCAACAAAGGCACTTGAAGGCGACGCTGCTTCAGAAGACGCTATTATGGAACTCGTTGCAGCTCTTGACAGCTACTTCCCAGAACCAACACGCGACCTCGACAAGCCATTCCTTATGCCAATTGAAGACGTCTTCTCTATTAAGGGACGTGGAACAGTTGCAACGGGACGTATCGAAACTGGTGTTATCAATATTAACGATCCAGTTGAGATCGTTGGTGTAAAGGCAACTCAGAACTCTGTCGTTACCGGAATCGAAGCTTTCAAAAAGAACCTCGACCGTGGACAAGCTGGTGACAACGCCGGACTCCTCCTTCGTGGAATTGAGCGCGAACAAATCGAACGCGGTCAAGTTATTGTAAAGCCAGGTTCAATCACTCCACATACTGAATTCGAAGCTGAAGTCTACATCCTCAAAAAAGAGGAAGGTGGTCGTCACACTCCATTCAGCAAGGGTTACAAGCCACAGTTCTACTTCCGTACAACTGACGTAACTGGTGAAGTTGAACTTCCAGCTGACAAGGAACTTGTTATCCCTGGTGACACACTTACCTTCAAGGTTAAGCTTCTTGCACCGATTGCAATGGAGCAAGGTCTTAACTTCGCAATCCGCGAAGGTGGTAAGACTGTTGGTGCCGGTGTGGTAACCAAAATCGTTAAGTAATAACGATTTACCATTTAAAAAACCTCCGCATTGTCGGAGGTTTTTTATTTAGCGTTGAGAGCGAGTAAGGCCGAGCCAAGTACCGTTATACGACTCTTTTGCGGGCATCTTAGGGTCGGCAGGAAGGATAACTGTACCAATGAATGGGAGGAATTTTCTATCTCTCACTGCACGCCAATAAGGCAGGTATTCTTCGCGGAGGTTGTTGGGAGTGGTTTCGTTTCGTGAGTTTCTTTGTAGCAGTGTGTGCTCATTAAAAATTTCTATAGAATCTTTTAAAAGACTAAAACGAGCCATGTAAATGACAGGCGCTAGGCGGGGAGGTCGAAGTGTTCTTTCGAAAGTTGCGTCATCTATTGCTTTGAGTTGGTCAATTAACAGCGGTTCATGCTCATCGATAAACTCCCCAAAGGCATCAGGGGAAAGATCGCCAATTTCAACAATTCGATCATCTTTTTTCAAGATTGACTTCTGGTCAACTTGAGCAAAGCTGATTTCTGGCTGGGAGAACGGTGTCTTCATATCAAAACTATATCATAAATGGGGAAACCCCGCAGCTCCAGAGAAGCGCGGGGCTCCTCAATGGATCTACGGGGTTAGTTCGTCGAGTGGGATGACGCGGACGACCGCCTCTAAGAGGGGGCCGAGGTTGTAATTATCGTTCTCATGCCTCCACGCGGTTACCTCGACCGGCCACTTCAGGTGCTGCTCGATACGGCGAATGAAGTGTTCCTTCATAGAAGTATCGAAGACGACGTCTTGACTGGTGGCGAAGGGCTTCAGTTGGTAGCGGGTAAGTGCGACCTCCTCTTGAGTTTGCAATGTCGCTGCAATTTCCACCGCAACTTGCTTTCGCTCGCTGCGCTTTCGGCGGCTTCTCGAATTGAAAGCCTTGTGCGATTTCATCTGCTTCACGGAATTTTCCGTGGTTTCTTCGTCAGAAATGATCCATTTCCTTCCACTAGGACGTATTCTATAATGACATCTTGATGCTCTCTAGTCAATATCGCCTTGTCTGCATTACCTCTGTATGCTATAGTTCTAAAGTATTATTAATCGCCCTGAGAACTCAGCCAGACGAGAAATCACACCGATTCGAGCAGAGGTTACAGGACAGTATAGAAAGGTTTCTCCTAAATGGCAGAAGCAAAAGAACAAGGCCTACGGATTCGTATTCGCCTTAAAGCATATGACCACAAGGTCATTGACCAATCAGCAAAACAAATTATCGATACGGCAATCCGTAGCGGTGCGACCATTTCTGGTCCAGTGCCACTTCCAACCCGTCGTAGTACCTTCACTGTCGTGAAGTCACCGCATGTCTACAAAAAGGGTGGTGAGGCATTCGAAATGCGTGTCCACAAACGTTTGATCGATATCACAAACGCAACCCCAAAGACGATCGATAGCCTCCAAAACCTCAGCTTGCCTGCAGGTGTTGATGCTGAAATCCGAATGTAATTACTTCATTCATCAAAAAAACCTCCGCAAGGAGGTTTTTTCTTTTGTGCAACTAAACTTACTGATCAATAGGGATGGTAAGCTGACTTTCAATTTGAAGTTGGATAGAGATTACCCATAATTGAAGGCTGATGATAACAAGAAGCAAAACGATCCAGTAGACAGTTTGACGGCTAATTTTAAATTCTCGAAATGATGCACCGTCTCGATATACCTTAAACGACTTCATCGCAGCAGGCTTTGTTGTCGATATCTTTGCGACAGTTTTCTTTGCGACAGGCTTCTTTGTCACCGTGGCGGTTTTTGTTACTTTTTTAACCGGCTTCTTTGCAGTGCTTTTTGCAACCATTATGAGAATATCCTTATGTATTTAGCTAATGCTTGTATTATTACGCAAAATACAACATCTCGCAAGAGCCTTTCTAGTAGCCGCCTCCCGGGAGCCCCCAATATTGCTCTAAGGTTTTAATACCTTTAGCTTTCATGTCCAAAGCAACTTCTTTGCCGACATAGCGATAGTGCCACTCTTCAGCCTTATAGCCAGTTATTGCATCGAACCCAACGTAGTAGCGCTGGATAAACCCATATTCTGCAGCATGCGCCTGGAGCCAGTCGTATTGAGGGGTTGTTCCGAAGCAATCAAGACTACAGCTTCCGTCACCATTGGCGACATCAAGCGCAAGGCCTGTCTGATGTTCACTATATCCTGGACGAGCGCTGTAGGTGTCCGCTCCTGCTTGGCCACTTGTTGAGACCCAGTAGGCATACGTTGAAACTTGGTTGCTATAGGAACGATAGCTGCTCGTTACCGAAAGAGACTGTCCTGCAGCTGCAGCGGCTTCATAGAGTGCCTTAAAGCTCGGGGCTGCTTTATTACTGAGCGTTGCGCCGTAGACGGTGACTAGGTCACTAGGGACAAAGGTGACCGGCTGCAAGCAGTGTTTCTTATTTGCAAGGACTGAGATAGAATTTGCGTCGGCATGTGTCTTTGAGACGCGACAGCTTGAGGAGTCGATAGCAGTTGCATTACTTTCTGAGGTACTAAGAACCTGTTCGGATGTCGCCTTTGCTTCAGCCTCTTTGCGAAGTTTTTCTTCTGTAGCTTTACGTTCCTTGATCTTTGTAATCTCTCTATCAAGTGCTGATAACTTATCTGATGTGGTAACTTTTTGCTTTTGGAGCTCTTGAGCCTGCTGATAATTAAATAGTAGAAGGATACCAATCGATCCGCCAATAAGTACAGTGAGCGCAATAATGACGATAAGATGTCGACGTATGAAGCGAGTCGGTCGTCGATGACTTTTTGTGTGCATAGTTACTAGTATACATGACAGGCTTAACCCCTTGACGAGCGAGGTAATTTTTGTTATATTAAGTCGGTAACATTTACGAAATAACAACTATTCTTGGTAAATTGGTAAGTCCGACCTCTATTAAATGGGTAAAGATACTGCCAGCTACCAAGAATTTTAAGTGGGAGAATGAAGAGCATGAAAGCACTTCTCGGTACCAAAATTGGTATGACCCAAATCATCAGTGAAGATGGGCGCGCAGTTCCTGTGACGCTTATCAAAGCTGGTCCTGTGACTGTGACTCAGGTAAAATCCGTTGAAACAGACGGATACAACGCAGTCCAAGTAGGATTTGATGAGGGTAAGAACCTGAGCAAGGCCGTCGCTGGGCACGTTAAGGCCAGCACCGCAACCCCGAAGCATATTCGGGAATTTCGTGTTGACGCTCTACCTGAAGAAATGACGGTTGGCAACACTATTGACGTCACGGCATTCGAGATCGGTGATCTCGTTGACGCGACTGGCATCAGCAAAGGTAAAGGTTTTGCTGGAACCATTAAACGCCACAATTTCGAGCGACACAAAAAGTCGCACGGTGGTAAAGGAAACGTTCGTAAACCAGGTTCTATTGGTTCGATGTATCCACAAAAGGTCTTTAAGGGTAAGCGCATGGCTGGCCGTATGGGCCACGACCAAGTAACGGTTAAGAACCTTGTTGTCAGTTATATTGACATCGAGAATAACCTTATTGGTCTCCGTGGTGCGGTCCCTGGTCCTAAAAAGGGCTTGATCGTTATTGGAGGAAAAGCATAATGGCAACTACGACAACGACAGCTGCTGAAAAAGCACCGACACTTCCAACGGAAGTATTCGGACTTGAGGTAAAAAATCACGAGCTTCTAAAGCTTGCCTATGATGCATACCTTGCTAACAACCGCCTCGCAAGCGCAACGACGAAAACTCGTGGTGAAGTTCGCGGTGGTGGTAAGAAGCCATGGGCACAAAAGGGTACTGGTCGTGCACGATTTGGTTCATCACGTAACCCAATCTGGCGTGGCGGTGGTATCGTCTTCGGTCCACTTGGTATCGAAAACTACAAAAAGAAGATTTCAACTCAAGCAAAACGTCAGGCAACTCGCCAGGCCTTGAGTCTTGCAAATCAAGCGAACCTCGTCCATGTCATTGACATCCAGACGACAGGTAAGACTTCTGAAGTCGTAAAATTCCTCGCAGACAACAACTTTACTCGTAAAGTATTGATCGCTGTTGAAGAAAAGACTCCAGAGCTCATTCGTGCAACCAGCAACATTCAGAATGTTCTACTCGTTAGTACTAAGTACCTAAGCGTCTACCACATTCTTAATGCTGATACGATCATTCTTTCGAAGGCTTCATTGCCAACGTTGAAGAGCTGGTTAGTAAAGGAGGAGGCGTAATATGATTGCACCAATTCTCGTGACTCCTGTCACTACAGAAAAAGCTTTCGGACAGAGCCAAAAGGACATTTATGTCTTCAGCGCTCCAGTAAAAGCAAACAAGCAGCAAATTTCTGAAGCAATCGAAACCCAGTATGGTGTTAAGGTTTCAGGAATTAAGACACTTGTTCAATCAGGTAAAGGTATTCGCTTCTCACGAGGTAAGAACCGCTACCCAGGCAAGACTCACCGAACTGACAGTAAGAAGGCATATGTCACTCTTTCTGAAGGATCGATTGCTGTCTTTGAGCAACCTGCTGAAGAGGAGAAGAAGTAATGGCTATTAAACTATATAACCCAACGACTCCTGGCCGCCGAGGCATGACCTCTCAGGACTTAAGTGAAGTTACGACTCGTAAACCACTAAAGAGCCTGACTAAGAGTAAGAAGCAGAACGCCGGTCGTAATAACACTGGACGTATCACTGTTCGTCACCGTGGTGGTGGAGTAAAGCGACACTACCGTTTGATGAACCATAACCTTGCAGCTGGCTTAACCGTCACTGTTGAGGAAATTGAGTACGACCCAAACCGTAGTGCACGTATTGCACGTGTGAAAGATCAGTTTGGTCTTTACCACTACATCTTGGCCGACACTTCAATGACTAAGGGTAAAGTTATCCAAAGTGGTGCAGATGCACCGATTGAGTCAAGCAACCGTATGCCACTTGCAAACATCCCTGTTGGATCACAGATCTACGCGATCGAGATCTACCTCGGAAAAGGTGCACAGATGGTTCGTTCAGCAGGAACAAAAGCGCAACTTATGGCTAAAGAAGGTGACTATGCACAAGTGCGTATGCCATCTGGTGAAGTCCGTAAGTTCCGACTTGAGGCAACTGCGGCAATTGGTGTCGTTGGTAACGTCCAGCACCAAAACATCAAAATCGGTTCTGCCGGTCGTAACCGTCGCAAGGGTATCCGTCCAGGTGTCCGTGGTGTTGTTATGAACGCTGCAGATCACCCACATGGTGGTGGTGACGGTGGTCGTCACGGTACAGGTAAGGCTCCTCGAACACCTTGGGGTCAACTGACACTGGGATACCGAACCCGCCGACGTAAGGATGTATCAGGATTAATTGTAAGGTCGCGTCATGACGCGAAGAGGAAGCGATAATGAGTCGATCATTAAAGAAAGGTCCTTTCGTTGACTTCAAGCTCGCGAAAAAAGTCGCAGCTCTTAGCATCGAAGACCGCACAATTATTAAGACCTGGGCTCGTGCCAGTACTATCAGCCCTGAAATGGTTGGTCGTACTATCGCCGTACACAACGGTAAGGTACACGTCCCTGTTCTTGTTAACGAGAACATGGTTGGACACAAGCTCGGTGAGTTTAGTCCTACTCGTAAGTTCCGTAAGCACGGAGGCAAAGCGAAGTAATCATGGCTAATACTACTAAAAACAACATTGCTGCTGCTGACAAGGTCCGCGCATACGCAAAGAACGTTGATCAGTCACCACGTAAGGTTGCACTCGTTGCAAGCTTGGTGCGGAATCGTGACGTTGCGGATGCACTTGTTATCCTCAGCCACACTCCAAAGCGTGCAGCTCGCCCACTTATTAAAGTGATCGAAAGCGCACGAGCAAATGCAGTGAACACACATGGCTTTGACGGAAAGACGCTTACTATTGCGACGCTTTCAGTCACTACCGGTACTCGCCTTAAGCGATTCGTTCCTGCTAGCCGTGGTCGTGCACTTCCATTCGAGAAGAAATCTTCAAACATTTTGGTTGAAGTTACAGGAGTGCTCAAGCCTAAGAAAGCACCTGCAAAGGCTGCTGTGAAGGCTGTTGAGCCAACGAAAGAGGAGAAGAAATAATGGGACAAAAAGTAAATCCAATTAGCTTCCGTCTTCAGATCCACAAAAACTGGGACTCTCGTTGGTTCGCCAACAAGAAGGACTTCGCAAAGTGGCTTGAAGAAGATATTCGGATGCGTGATCACGTTGAAGCACGTTTCGCTGCTCGACCAACGATCGCTCGTGTTGAGATTGAACGATCTGCCAACCTTGTAACGGTGACTATTCATACTGCAAAAGCAGGAGTGGTTATCGGACGTGGTGGTGCAGGCGTTACTGAACTCAAGAGTGAACTTGAAAAGATTGCAAGCCTTCCTGTCCGTATTAACATTGAAGAAGTGAAGCGACCTGACATGTCAGCGAAGCTTGTTGCTGAAAACATTGCTCACCAACTTGAGCGTCGCGGAAACTTCCGTCGTGCAATCAAGATGGCTGCGCAAAACACAATGGCTGCAGGAGCAAAGGGTGTTCGCATCCAAGTTTCTGGTCGTCTTAACAACGCCGAAATGGCGCGACGAGAAAAGGTCAGTGAAGGATCAGTACCACTTCATACCCTTCGTGCTGATGTGGACTTCCATACTGCACGAGCTCAAACCCCAGCCGGTATCATCGGCGTAAAGGTTTGGATTTACAAGGGTGAGAGGATTGATAAATAATGTTACTTCCAAAGAAAACCAAGTACCGAAAAGTCCGTAAGGGCAAAAACGAAGGTGTCGCGACTCGCGGTAACTTCGTCGCCTTTGGTGACTACGGTCTTCAATCACAAAGTAATGACGATATTACCTCACGTCAAATCGAAGCATCACGTCAAGCTATGACTCGTCATATTAAGCGTGGTGGTAAGATTTGGATTCGCATCTTCCCACATACTCCACGTACCCGTAAACCACAGGACGTGAAGATGGGTAGTGGTAAAGGTAACCCAGAATTCTTCGTTGCAAAGGTAAAGGCTGGAACAGTATTGTTTGAGATGAAGGGTGTTGACGAAGCTGTCGCTCGTGAAGCTATGCGTCTTGCTGCTCACAAGCTACCTGTTAAGACCAAGTTTATTCATAGGGAGCAAGCATAATGGCTACCACTAAATCAACTACGAAGAAAGCAACAGAAGTGAAGACTGTCGAACAGTTGAATGAAGAGCTTGTCGCGCTTCACGGCGAACATCTTGAGTCTCGTAAGAGTCACGCTCAAGGCGAACTGGTGAATCCACACATTCTCACCGTTCAACGCAAGGCAATTGCACGTCTGCACACCGCTATCAATAGTGCATCAACATCAGCTGTAAAGGAGGAGAACTAATATGGCAAAGACACTCACTGGCGTTGTCACCTCTGCTAAGGCTGACAAGACAATCACTATCACGGTAACAACTCGTGAAACCCACCCAATTTATGGGAAGCAATACAGCGTGAGCCGTAAATATACTGCGCACGATGAAACAAACCAAGCTCACGAAGGTGATAAGGTTACTATCTCAGAAGTTCGACCTATCTCGAAGACTAAGTCATTTACACTTGTGCAAATTGACGAAAAGGCTCGCGGTTCAATCGAACTCAAGGAGGAAACGGTATGATCCAACAAGAAAGCCGACTTAAAATAGCTGACAACAGCGGTGCTAAAGAGATTCTCGCAATTCGCGTGCTCGGTGGTACGAAGCGTCGTTATGCTCACGTTGGTGACATTATCGTTGCTACAGTAAAAGAAGCTAACCCAACAGGTGCTGTCAAAAAGAAATCTGTCGTAAAGGCCGTGGTTGTTCGTACGAAGAACCAAATCCGCCGTAAAGATGGAAGTACTATCAGCTTTGACGACAATGCCGCAGTTATTATTAACGACGACAAGACCCCTAAGGGTACTCGTGTCTTTGGTCCTGTGCCACGTGAACTTCGTGACATGGGCTACGCGAAAATCATTAGCCTTGCGCCGGAGGTACTCTAGTATGGCACGTATTATCAAAGGTGACACAGTAAAGCTCATTAGCGGTGCACAAAAAGGAACAACCGGTAAAGTTGTTGCTGTTACTACTGAAGGAGTAAAGATTGAAGGCATCGGCCTCAAGCACCGTCACATCAAACCAAGCCAATTAAACCCACGTGGTGGCCACAAAGACATTCATGTCGCTGTCCCACTTCACAAGGTTGCACTGGTTGTTGATGAAAAGACAAGCAAGACAAGCCGTGTTGGATATGTAAAGAACGCAGATGGTAAGACAGTTCGTCTTGCCCGACAAGCTAATAATAAGGAGATCAAATAATGGCTAAAGCAGCTACTATTTCTACCGCTCCTCGCCTGAAAGCCTTGTACACTACTCAGTACAACAAGGAACTACAAGCCGAACTCGGTCTCGAGAATATTCACCAAGTGCCTAAACTCGAGAAAATTGTAGTCAGCGTGGGAATCGGTAAGAATAAAGACGACAAGCGTCACTACGAAGTAGTACGTAACACCGTCACTAAGATTACTGGACAATACCCAGTTGACCGCATGGCTAAAAAGTCTATCGCTGGATTTAAGATTCGTGCTGGAATGAACCGTGTTGGCCTTAGTGTCACACTTCGTGACGCTCGTATGTACGAATTCCTCGATCGTCTTGTTAACGTTGCATTACCACGTGTCCGTGACTTTCATGGTGTTCGTGCGAAGGGCTTCGACAAAGCAGGCAACTACAACCTTGGTATTATTGAACAATCTATCTTCCCTGAACTTACCTTTGAAGAAACACAGGTGCTCCATGGACTCCAAGTAACCTTTGTCATCGACAACGGAAGCAAGGAAAACAGCCGTGCACTTCTAGAGAAGTTTGGTGTTCCATTTGAAAAAGAAGGAGGAGTTCGGTAATGGCTAAGAAGTCTGCTGTCGCTCGTGATGAGAAGCGCAAGAAAATGATCCTGAAGTTCGCTGCAAAGCGTGCGGAACTCAAAGAGATGGGTGATCTTGAAGGATTGGCAAAACTGCCTATGAACAGTTCACCGACTCGATGGAAAAACCGTGACGTACTACATGGTCGTCCTCGTGGATACATGCGTCGTTTCGGCCTAAGCCGTATTAACTTCCGTGAAAAAGCATCAAAGGGTCAAATCCCTGGTATTACTAAGAGTAGCTGGTAGGAAAGGAAGCAATTATGTCACTACAATCTACAGACCCAATCGCTGACCTCCTAACCCGCATTCGTAATGCTGTTATGGTTGGCAAAAATGAAATCCGCGTTCCTTCAAGTAAGATCAAGCACACTGTTGCAACTGAATTGAAGAAGGCTGGATACCTGACTGGTATCAAAATCGAAGCTGCAAAGCCTCGTGATATCCTTGTTGTTACTATCAACAACCCTGGAGAGAACTCAACGATTAACGAAATCAAGCGCCTTTCTAAGCCTGGACGCCGTGTGTACGTAAGTGCCGACGACATTCCTAAGGTAAAGAGCGGCCGTGGCATCGTTCTCGTCAGTACATCTCGTGGAGTCGTTACTGGTTCAGAAGCTAAGAAGCAGCGCCTCGGCGGTGAATTACTTCTCCAAGTATTCTAAGATCAGATAACTCATAAAAAAGAACCTCTTCATTGGGGTTCTTTTTTGTTGCTATAAATGAAGATTAGCCCCTGTAAATACGTTGCTATTATTTAGCAAATATGCTAAGATTATCAAGATAATATTTTGCGAGTGAAGTCAGAAAAGATTTTGCGCGTGCAGTAGTGATACTGTCAGCACTGAAGCCTTGCCGGTTTCACTCGTGGTAAACAAGAAAGTAGATCATGAGTCGAATCGGAAAACTACCCATTCAAATTCCCTCAGGCGTGACAATCACGGTCGCTGATGATGCTATTACTGTTGTTGGTTCAAAAGGCCAGCTCGTAGTACCTCATCTCTCAGACGTGACTGTTTCTCTTGAAGAGGGCAACGCAATCGTTACTCGTAAAGATGACGAACGTATCGCAAAGGCACAACACGGCCTTCAACGTGCACTCCTTAACAATGCTGTTGATGGAGTAACTAAAGGCTTTGAAAAGAAGCTTGAAGTAAACGGTGTTGGATTCCGCGTAAACGGTGGCGGTCAAGAAATTGACATGGCCCTTGGATTTTCACACCCTGTTAACTACAAGGCACCAGAAGGTGTTCAACTTGAAGTAAACAAGATGGAAATTACTGTGAAAGGTATCGACAAGCAACTTGTCGGTCAGGTCGCAGCCGAGATCCGAAGTTTGAAAAAGCCTGAACCTTACAAGGGTAAGGGAATTAAGTATGCTGACGAAGTGATCCTTCGAAAGGCCGGAAAGGCAGGTAAATAATCATGAGTAATCTATCAAGCAAGCTCCTCAACCGGTCTCTTCGTGCTAAACGCGTTCGCGCAAAGATCATCGGAACCGCAGAACGTCCACGTCTTAGTGTGACTATTAGTAACAAGCACATCAGTGCACAGCTTATCGATGATGCTGCGAGCAAGACACTTGCCGCTGCAACCACTATCGGTGCGAAGCAAACAGGAACTATGACAGAACAAGCTGCATTGCTTGGAACTGACATTGCAAAGAAGGCAAAGAAAATTAAGATTACACACATCGTATTCGATCGTAATGGTCGTCAATACGCTCAGCGTTTGGCCGCACTCGCTGATGCTGCTCGTAAGGAAGGATTGGAGTTCTAATCATGGCTGAAACATTCTCACGTGCTCCACGACGCCGCGAACAGGCGCCAGCAGAGCCAAAACAATTTGAAGAGCTCGTTATCAACGTTGACCGTGTGTCACGTGTGGTAAAGGGTGGACGACGTTTCCGATTCAAGGCTCTTGTTGTTGTGGGCGACCACAAGACAAAGGTTGGTGTCGGTGTTGCAAAGGGTGCTGACGTACAAGTTGCTATCCAGAAAGCTACCGATGTCGCGAAGAAGAACCTTGTTATCATTCCTGTGATTAACGAAACGATTCCTCACGAAAACGAAATCAAGTTCTCAGGTGCTCAAGTGCTTCTTAAGCCTGCCGCTCCTGGTACAGGTATTATCGCTGGTGGTGTTGTCCGTTCAATCATTGGTGTGACAGGTATCCGTAACTTACTTTCTAAGTCACTTAACTCTACGAACAAGGTCAACATTGCCTATGCAACCGTTGAAGCACTTCGTACACTCGTTCCTCGTGAAGAGTGGGTAACGACAAAGCAAAAGGCTAAGTCTACAAAGACTGACGCTAAGGAAGCTAAGGAGGCCAAATAATGAAGTATAACGAACTCCAGACTGCGGCGACAAAGAACAAGAAGCGTGTCGGTCGCGGTATTGCAGCTGGTCAGGGTAAAACCGCCGGTCGTGGTACAAAGGGACAGGGCTCACGTACTGGTAAGAAGCTCGGTGCTACCTTTATGGGTGGTCAGCGAACACTTGTCCGTGCCGTGCCTAAGGCTCGTGGGTTCAAGAGTCTTCGTACTCCTGCCCAGGTCGTCTATCTTGATCACCTTAATGCATTTAAGGGTCAGACAGTCGACAACTTTACGTTGTTTGAAGCTGGCTATGTTGCCACTCCATTCCACACCGTAAAAGTTATTGCTCGTGGTGAGTTAACGGAAAAGGTAACCCTTAAAGTTACAGCTGCAAGTAAAAGCGTGCAAGAAGCTGTCGTTAAGGCCGGTGGGTCTTTCGAGAAAACTCCAGTACCTCTCAAGAAGAGTACTAAAGAAGCTGAAGCAAGCGACAAATAGTCGTTATAGCATTGCAAAAGAGCTCCCTCTATGGGGGCTCTTTTTTTGATTGTGAAATTCATGTGGTAAGATAGCAGTGTTAACTGTGCTAATACTGAGGTGGACAGCACAACGGTAAAACCATACCGGTCGGTCCAACTCTCGCAATGGGGGATACATGGGGACGCCCTACCCACACGGCGAAAAAGAAGGTGAACACCAAACGAAGGGAGATACAGAGGGGTACCTTTGTTATCGAATGATCCACGGTGGATCTATAAAATCTCCTATCTGGGAGTATCCTTGTTCAGGGTGCACACTGTGCATAGGGGGCGAGAGATGGTGCGCGATGCGTACGCGGCGTTCTGCCGGTCTCTCGCCTCCTCAATCCACTCATACACCAGAAAGGTGTATTTTTTTAATTCTTCCTATCCTTTGTGTAGTATAATAATACCCAGTTGTTAACATTAGTGTAGGTAATACAGACAGAAACTCTCCCGATGAATTGGAAAACAATCTTCAGATCGCTTAAAAACCGTGACATGCAAAAACGACTTTTGATCGTTCTTGGTATTATAGTCGTCTATCGCTTCCTTTCGGTCATACCAGTACCGATTGCTGAACCAGAGCAATTACAAGAAGTAATTAAGAGTGTTATTAGTAGCACTGACTTCGGAGGATTCATTAATCTTCTCTCCGGTGGAGCACTCGCAAGCTTTTCGATTGTTCTTGTGGGATTAACCCCTTTCATTACCGCATCAATTATCTCCCAGCTTCTTACGAAGGCCATTCCACGGCTTGAAGAACTTAACAAAGATGGTGAGTCTGGCCGCCGTAAAATCAACCAGTGGACACGTGTTGTAGCCGTTCCTTTGGCTATCGTGCAGTCAATTGCATTCATTTACATCCTTCGACAAACCGTCCTTGCGGGCAACAGTACGGTATTAGCCGACCCAAGTGCTATTGAATGGATCGTTGCCGTTACTGCTATGACTGCTGGATCGATCCTACTTATGTGGTTGGGTGAGTTGATCACAGAGCAAGGGGTAGGAAACGGTATTAGCTTGATTATCTTTGCGGGTATTATTAGCCAACTTCCTTCAATCCTTAACACCTTTGGCACAGCACTCTTTAATACCTCAAGTGGCTCATTGAGTATCTTTGGATGGTTCAGTATTCCGGTAGATCCGGTAATGTTCTGGGTCTGTTTGGCGATTATAGTCGTCTCCATACTTCTGTTGTATGTTCTCGTAAAGATCAACGAAGCACAACGCATCATCACTGTTAACTATGCAAAACGTGTACAAGGAAATAGTAGTTACGGTGGGGTTAAGAGCATTCTTCCGGTGAAGCTGATTGCCGCTGGTGTGATCCCTGTGATCTTCGCCGTCGCCTTTCTCTCACTTCCTGCTTTTATTGGACAAGTACTTCAGTCAACAGGTAACGAAGCGTACGCAGCACTTGCGACAAACCTTATTACCTGGTTCCAAGCTCCGAACCCTGGTGCATTTACAGGACAAACATGGGAAGCATTTGTCTATCCAGTCACCTACTTTGCTCTCGTGATTCTCTTTACGTACTTTTACACGGGTATTGTATTTAACTCGAGTGAGATCGCTGAAAATCTTCAGAAGCAAGGTGGCTTTATCGAAGGTGTCCGACCTGGTAAGAGTACAGAAAAGTACCTCTCGACTACGGTTAATCGTCTCATTCTCTTCGGTTCATTAGTGCTTGGTCTCATCGCAGTAACGCCGTTTGCTGCCGAATATCTGCTTTATCATACGGTTGGCATTACCGGTACACAACTCTCAATCGGTGGTACAGGATTACTGATTGTTGTCTCCGTTGGTCTTGAAGCACTTCGTCAGATCAACTCGCGCGCCCTCATGGTTACATACGACGACTATAAATAAATAGTACTTACGTTTTCTTCCTTCTCACTAAAATGCTATAAATAGTATGTTCACGAGATTCGTGAATGAGCAGAAGATTGGATTTCCATGTCACTGAGAACTTTGGTTGAAGTGAACTACGAAAGTCTGACGAAGAAGATGTCGATGATTAGTGCCGACACGACCTCGAAAGACTTTCATAAGTGGGGGAATGGTCGTACGCTTCTTGACGAAGCAAAGACCAAGACCGCACGCGAGAGTGCTGTAGGAGGTGAGCTAGGAGCAACGCTTCGCAATGTTCGAGACGAACTCCTTAGGCTCGGCGAAACACGCTTCAAGCCTGCTCTCAGCGTCACGGCAGACGATCGGTACATCATCGTCCTCACTCTTCCCGTTTCGTAGCATAGTAGTGCTACGGAGAACGATGTGAGTAGACTCGCTTCTGCTCTCATCCCTAACTACTTAAGAACATTGAGTACTTAGGCTTGAGAGACTATATGTACTTTGACAATATTTACATAAAGTGGCACAATACGTATGCTTTAGTACCCCGAGTTGTCACCAGCCGGGTGAACAACGAACCACGACAAAGGATAGATGATGGCATCTTCACTCGATATGCGAATCAAGGTCTCCGCAACTCAGCGTACTCAAGAGAACAATGACTCTGACGCGCGATGGCTTGTCTCGAACCGCAAACTACTCGAAGACATGGTTATCAACATGAGGCGAAGACTTGATAAACATGGTGTCAAGTACGGTCAAGCCGAGTGGGTGCACAAGCGCCTGTTCGACCAAACGTACAATGACCTGTATGACGGAGATGGTAAGGACTTTAGGGTCCGCCTCTTCTTCGAGCCGCTCATTGAGGCGTTTAAGGATGACCGAAAGCTCCTTCTCGCTGAGTACAAGCGAGCATTGGAGCTGTATCTCCCAATTTCGAGTGAATTGAACCGTGAATGGAACCCTGTGTTCGTCACGGTCGACTACACCTCACGTCGGAAGCGAAACGCCCAAACAAAACGCCTGACGATCAGATACGATTGGAGTATCAAGAAGTAGGAGGGGTGCGACATATGATGACGCTCTTTCAACTTCGATGAGGTCAATGCTATCCTTTGTCCTCATCCCTAAAATCTTAAATATTAAGCTATTAGGGATGAGATACATATTGACGACGCGATGCTTTTTGCTACAATATTAATCATAAATATGATTACGTGCCAAAAACGTGCCGTAATATTCTTGTAAGTGCTTTACGTGAGCAGGCTGATAGTGTATAATTCACTACTGTAACTTATGGCTGGACAAAAGGAAGTAATTAAAATGCGTGGTAAGGTGGTGGAAGCACTGCCTAATACTCAATTTAAGATCGAACTTGAGAACAGTCTAAGCATCATCGCGCACATTAGCGGAAAAATGCGTAAAAACTATATCCGTCTTGTGCCTGGTGATATGGTAGACGTCGAGATGACCCCTTACGATCTTACTAAGGGAAGAATCACGTACCGCCATAAAGATTAATTATAATAACTGGAGTTTATTTCACTCATGAAAGTTCGTGCGAGTGTCAAGAAAATCAGTCCCGATGACCAGTTAGTGCGTCGTAAAGGACGCCTACGTGTCATCAATAAGAAAAAACCTAAGAATAAGCAAAGGCAGGGTTAAGCATGGCTCGAATTGCTGGGGTAGTTATACCCGCAGAAAAGCAAGTTCAGATCGCATTGACGTATATTTACGGCATCGGTCCGAAGTTTGCATCGACCATCCTTGCGGCGGCTAAAGTAGAGCCGACCACTCGGGTGAAAGATCTCACCGAGGCTGAAGAACAACGACTACGCGATATTATCGATACCGATTATACCGTAGAGGGCGATTTACAGCGCTTGGTAACAAATAATATCAAACGTCTTAAGGACATCAACGCTTACCGCGGTCTCCGTCACAAAGCTGGTCTTCCAGTGAACGGACAGCGAACACGTACGAACGCACGAACTCGTAAGGGTCGCGCAATCGCAGTAGGTGGTGCTCAACCTAAGTCAGCAAGTAAGACCTAGAAAGGAACAAGATGGCAGATTCAACTTCAAGTAAAAAGAAGCAAAAGCGATCAGTTCCTGCTGGTCAATTGCACATTCAAGCTACATTCAACAACACGATTGTAAGCTTCACTGATAAAAAAGGTAATGTCCTCACTCAGAGTAGTGCTGGTGCCACTGGCTTCCGTGGAAGCAAAAAGGGTACTGCATACGCTGCACAGATCGCTGCTGAAAAAGCTGCTGAAACTGTGAAGGGACAATACGGACTTGGTTCAGTAGATGTATTTGTTAAGGGTGTTGGTATGGGTCGCGATGCAGCGATTCGTGCACTCAACAGCTTTGACATCACTATCGATAGTATTAAAGAGGTTACCGGCGTCCCCCATGGTGGTGTCCGTCCTCGTAAGGCACGAAGGGGCTAACATATGGCACGAGATACTTCTCCTATTGTTAAGCAAAGCCGTCGTGAAGGTTATGCGCTTCATCCTAAGGCACATAAGGTCATGGCGAAAAAGACTGGTATTCCTGGTCAACACGCACACGGTCGTCAAGGTAAGCCTAGTCTTTACTTGACCCAACTTCGTGAAAAGCAAAAAGTTCGTCGTACTTACGGTCTGCTTGAAAAGCAGTTCGCTAAGCTCATGAACGAAGCAACTCGACAAGACGGTCTTGCTGGTGAAAACTTGCTCCGTATGCTCGAGCAACGACTTGATAACGCTGTTTACCGCGCTGGTTTTGCAACGAGCCGTCGAGCAGCACGTCAACTTGTTGGTCATGGACACTTTATCTTGAACGGACGTCGTGTTGACATCCCTTCAATCCGTCTTAAGGCTGGCGACGAACTCGTTGTTCGTCCAAAAAGCACTAAGTCTGGATACTTTAGTACTTTAAACGACATTTCTGTAGCTGCTTCTGCTCCTGCAGTTGGTTGGTTGAAAAGCGACGTAAAGAAGATGACTATTTCTGTAACTGGCGCTCCAAAGCGCGAAGAAGCCGAAGCTGATATTAACGAACAACTAATTGTTGAGTACTACTCACGGTAATAAGGGTAAGGAGCCTACGAATATGTCAAAAGTAATTCACAACCCCGCACTTGCAAGTGTCGAAGAGCACGAAGCTAACATTGCAACATTCGTTATCGAACCACTTCACGCTGGCTACGGCAACACACTAGGCAATAGCCTCCGTCGTGTTCTCCTTTCAAGCATCGAAGGTGGTGCAATCACCGCTTTCAGCGTTGAAGGCGTTAGTCACGAATTTACCACCGTTCCTGGTGTTAAAGAGGATGTCGTTGATATCATGCTGAACCTTAAAAACGTGAAGCTAAAAGTTACCAGCGAAGAACCTGTAGAACTTCGTCTTGAGAAAAAGGGAACTGGTGTTATCACCGCTGCCGACATCAAGACTACTGCAGATGTCACTATCATCAACCCTGAGCAAATCATTGCAACAATTGATGACCCTAAGGCTGCTGTTGTTATGAACTTTGTTGTTGAATCTGGCCGTGGCTACCAAACCATCGAAGATTCAAGCGTTAACCGTCTTCACAGCGACATGATTGCACTTGATGCGATCTTCAGTCCTGTACTACGTGTCCGTTACAAAGTTGATTCAACTCGTGTTGGTCAAGAGACTAACCTTGATAAGCTTCGCCTGAATGTTGAAACTGACGGCTCAATTAGCCCCCGTGAAGCATTCGAAGAAGCATCAGCTATCCTCGTGAACCAGTATACTGCCCTTGCCGGAAGCACAACTGTTGAGGCTGCCCCAGCTTTGGGACAAGACCTTGAAGAGGAATCAAGTGAGCTTAACACTCCAATCGAAGAGTTAAACCTCAGCGCTCGTACTGCAAACGCACTTATCAACAACGAAATCCGTACTGTCCGTGACCTTGTCACATTGACCGAACAGGATCTTCGTGAGTTGAAGGGCTTTGGAAGTAAGGCACTTGACGAAGTTAAAGATAAATTGGCAGAACTGGAACTCTAGAGATGCACCGACACGGATATAAAGGACGTAAGTTTAGCCGAGAGCGCGATCAGCGCCGTGCACTTCTTAAAGGTTTGGCAACAAGCCTCGTAGAACACGGTAAAATCGAGACAACGCACCCTAAGGCTAAGGAACTCGTCCGCTACATTGAAAAAATCATCACAAAGGCAAAGAAAGGCGACCTTGCAAGTCGTCGTGCAGTAATCGCTGGTCTATCGACTCAAGCAGCTGCCTTCCGCCTCGTTGATGGCATCGCTCCACAACTAACTGCTCGTAATAGCGGCCATGTCCGCGTTGAACGAACTCGCTTGCGAGTTGGTGACGGCGCGCAAATGGCAACAATCGCTTTCGTTGACACAATCGACGAAGCACTTGTTGCAAAGCCAGCTGCTACTGCTCCTGCAAAGAAGCCTGTTGCTAAAGCTGCCGCTACAAAGGAGACAAAATAATGGTTAATGCAAAGACATTTAGTCAGAAAACTGCTGATATCAGCCGCGAATGGTACCTGATTGACGCTTCAAGCGCCCCTCTTGGCCGTATTGCGACTGAGATCGCTAAGTACCTGATTGGTAAGTCAAAGCCTACCTACACCCCTCACGTTGATAACGGTGACTATGTCGTTGTTATCAATGCCGAGAACCTTGTGGTTACCGGAAACAAGGAAACTGGTAAGGTATACTACCGACACAGTGGATTCCCTGGCGGTATCAAAGATGCAACACTGAAAGAAGTTCGCGAGAAGTTCCCAGAACGTATTATTGAAGCTGCAGTGAAGGGAATGGTTCCTCGAAACAAGCTTGCTTCTGGCCGCTTGGCTCGTTTGAAGGTATTTCCTGGTGAAGCTCACGCTCATACAGCACAAACCCCTAAGAAAGTTGAGGTGAAGTAATCATGGCTACTGGTAGCTATTTCTACGGCCTCGGACGACGCAAGAGTGCAACCGCTCGTGCACGACTTTACGCTGGTAAAGGTAACCTCACCATTAACGACAAGCCTGCATCTGAATATCTTGCAGACAACAAGTCGCTTCTTGCTGAAGTTACCGATCCATTGGCGCTCGTTGGTAAGCAAAAAGACTTCGATATTACTATCCGCGTTCAAGGTGGTGGTACTTCTGGTCAAGTTGATGCCATCAAGCTTGCTATTGCGAAAGCTCTGACGACTGCTCACTCTGATCTTCGTTCAACTCTTAAGAAAGCCGAGTTCTTGAAACGCGACTCTCGTGAGAAAGAACGTAAGAAGTACGGTCTCCGATCTGCTCGTAAGCGCGAACAATTCTCGAAGCGTTAATCGCTTTTCCGAGATACAAAAAGACTCTCATTGCTGGGAGTCTTTTTTTATGGTAAGGTAATCTTGTTATGGTATTACAGAAAAATAATTCGTATACATTGACCGACACAAAATGTGACGGTTTGTTCGATATTTTCAAGTAAGTACTACACTCTCGAATTGAAGATAAAAAAGAGATCGCCATGAAGCGATCTTTTATACATTAAAGGAGTTTTTTATGAAAAACCTATTATCAAGCAATTTCCACGTAATCAAGAGTTTGCAGAGGCAACCCTATCAATTTACCGATAGTAGCGGTCATTGGGGCGAATGGAGACCTCGGTGCACAATTAGTTCATCTTCTTAGAATAAATGGATTTAAGGTAATCCTCTGTGATAAAAAGATGAAGGGAAGTGTCTCATTTAACAAAGCACTTCAACAAGCCGACATTGTTCATCTTTGTATTCCTGCCTCTGAAATACCTTCAATAGGGACAATAAAACGTGATTCTCTCCTCATTCTTCACGACAGTGTTATGAGCTCAAGCGATTTATGGATAAACTATCATCAAAGAGATTCGGCAATCGCTGTTCATATGCTTATGAATGACACGAATAAGGTAGTTATTAATTCTGAAAGCCATTTGAAAGATAGGGCTCAGCAACACTTTTCATCTCTAATGTTATCGCCTGTATTCCTCAGCATTAACGAGCATGACCGAATGAGCGCATTTAGTCAGACGCCACTGTTGCTCTTGCTTCCTCTCATGCCAATGCTTGAGAGTTGGTCGAACGAAGGGTTGTTAACTCCCTCTGCGCTTGACCTTCTTGCTCTTTTAAAGAAACGGAGCGAACGGTGGACAGAGTCGACAAGCGCATCACTCGCAAAGAATCATCACATACGAGATTTAATAGAGATGATGCACGAAGGCATCAAGGAGACTCCTGTATAATAAAAGTAATGGCTATCCCTGGAATAATTCATCGATGGTTTCGTGTGCCGTATCGTTTGTCTATTGAGCAGATGAGCCGAGTGAAGAAGCCCCAAGCGACGATCGTGTTTATTCATGGAATCGGTAATAGTGGAAAAGCCTGGGAGGAGGTGATTGCAAAACTTCCTGCCACAGTGAATACGATCACTATCGACTTACTTGGTTTTGGAGCCTCACCTCGGCCAAAAGAGGCAAAGTATGACGCGACTATTCAAGCGCGATCAGTCTTTCTTACCTTGATATTGAAGCGATGGAGGGGGCCGTTAATTGTTGTCGGACACTCTATGGGCGCCCTGGTTGGTGTTGAGCTTGCGCTTCGTCATCCAAAACTTGTGCAGCGCCTTATCCTCTGTAGCCCCCCTTTTTATGTACCAGACCCCTTAAAGCGACGACTGATGCCGTCTCCAGATAAGATGCGCCGAGAATTATATAAGGCGCTTTCTCAGCGACCAGATCAATTCGTTAAAGTCGCTGCGCTTGCAATGAAGTATACATTGGTTAATAAATCTTTTAACGTCACAACCGAAAATGTCGATAGCTACATGGCAGCGCTAAATGGCATGATCATCAATCAGGATTCATTTGAAGAGGCGGTGAAGTTAAAAGTCCCAACACATATCATCAGAGGGACGTTTGATCCGCTGATTGTTGTGTCAAATCTTAAACAGCTGACTAAGGTTAATCCGCACATTACTATGAGTACGGTCATTGCTAGCCATGAGGTTCGTGGTGCCTTTATTCCTGAGCTTTTAAAACAAATAAAGCAATAATAACCATGCATCTTATTATGCTTATGGTAAAATTAAAACAATATGAAGCATGTCCACAAACGCCAGGGGTTCACGATCGTCGAACTTTTGATCGTCATTGTCATTATCGCTATCCTAGCAGCAATAACAATCGTTGCTTATAACGGTATCCAAAACCGAGCTAAGCAGACATCGGCTCAAAGTTTAGTTACCCAGGCAAATAAGAAAATTTTAGCGTACGCTGTTCAGAACTCCGATACCTACCCGGCGGATCTTGCAGCAGCAGGGGTGACTAATACGGACAATGCACTGCAATACACTGTTAACAATGATTCGAGTCCTCGTACTTACGGATTAACCGCAACTAATGGTGATTTTTCATACTACATGTCTAATACAGTTACGAAACCAACGTCAGGTGGATATCCTGGACATGGTCAGGGAACAGCAGTCGCGGTGACCAATCAATTTTATAACCCCCGATTTACCGGAGCGAGCGCCCCGACTAATCAAACAGGGACAAGCACGGCTATTGCTACCTATACTGGTTCGGCAAGAGCACAAGCCACTACCACTTCAAGTGCTGCGGTTAGTATGCGTCTCCAGCCAAACCTTCAGCGGTGGAATATCACTGCCGGACAAAACCTCTACGCCTCGGTTGTCGTTTATAACGATGCACCAACAGCCCGCAGTCTTTCTATGACAATTCGCACCTATGATACAACTGGATCAAGTCTTGGGACTATTGTTGACACGATTGGTTCAGGTTCACAGATCGTAGCCCCAGGAGATTCGGCGACGTTCGTTGCATCGGGTGTTTCAACGGCAGGTGCAATTAGTGCAGGCATAAATGTGAACCGCGATTCAGGCAACGGTGCGGTGTCCGGTGATATATACTATGCTGACAATGTTTACTTTAGTGATCGTGCGGCGCTGTTTACGGATGGATCAAATACGAACTGGGTATGGAAGGGTGAAGAGAATAACTCACCATCAACTGGCCCTATACGCACCTAAGTAAGGTATAATAAGGGGTAATGAGCAAACCAACTATCTTAACCGGCATTCGATCGAATGAAGAGCCAACTCTTGGAAACTATTTAGGCGCCTTTGTTCCTATTGTAAAAATGCAGCATGACTATGCGGGTGAATACCAAATTAATATGTTTGTGCCCGATCTCCATAGTTTCACTACCCCTGTTAATTATGACGGTCTTTATCGAGCTACATTGAATAATTTAAAGTATTTTGTTGCGGCAGGGCTTGATCTTCATAACCCAGATACCTTCATCTATCGTCAAAGCTACGTACCTGCACATAGTGAACTCACCTGGATACTTGATTGCTTTACCTACGTTGGTGAGCTTGGGAGAATGACTCAGTTTAAAGAAAAGTCGAGCGAGCGTAGCGAAAGCGTTTCAATGGGCCTCTTTAATTATCCCGTTCTTATGGCTGCCGATATTCTTCTTTATGACGCAAAATACATTCCTGTCGGTGAAGATCAGTTCCAACATATCGAAATTACCCGTGATATTGCTGAGCGATTTAATAATAAATTCGGTCAAATCTTTACAGTTCCCGAAAACACCAAAGCACAAACTGCTTTCATTCAACGTGATAGCGGGCTTCGTATCCGTAGTCTCACCGATCCACTTAAAAAAATGAGTAAAAGCTCTACAGACGAAAAGTCCAAGATTCTTCTGATCGACGAACCTGAAGTCGCTCGTAAGAAAATCATGAGTGCAACAACTGATAGTGTTGGTGTTATTAACTTTGACTGGGAAGCGCAACCAGGCATTACGAGCCTCCTTCAGATACTTGCTCTGCTTACTGGGCGGTCTCAAGACGAAGTGAATGCCGCATGGGCAGGCAAGACCAGCTACGGCGAGTTTAAATCGGCTGTCGCTGATGCTGTTGCTATTTTCTTAACAGATTTTCAAGCAAAGCTCGCCGCAACAAGTGACGAAGCGCTTCTTGCAAAACTTGAATCATCCGAAGCAGCGATGAAAGAGATTGCTAACGCAACATTACTGCGTGCACAAATGGCTGTCGGCCTACGGCCAAGGGAATAAACAATGCCTAAACATCTCGATTCAGATATTCTCGCAGTATTGCGCTCATATGAACTTGCAGGAGAACTATCTTCGAAGCAATCTATTCGTCAAATTAAAGAATACCGAGCGCGAACGATTACCCGTTTAATTTCATTTATTTTCGAACGAAAGAAATTCTATCTACTTTTCGATGGCTCAGCGAGCGATAACGAAATGGCGGTTATGGAACATATCCGACAAGACGAACCTGATCTCAAGGGCTTTTTGGTGCGCAATCCGCATGAGTCAACAAGGGCCTACGGAGTACCGTACAAAGGTAAGGATGTATACCTTTTCCGTGAAGATGTACCGAAGGTTCGACTTGACGTCGAGCTTGTCCGTCGTCATCCTGATCTATCACGAAGTACCCTTCAAAAATACGTGAAGTCTGGCTTCGTCACCGTTAACGGGGAAGTTGTCACTCAAGCAAAAAGTGACGTGTTACAAAGTGATGAGATTGCTATGATTATTCCGCAAAAGGAAAGTCATGAAGAACTCGAGTTGCCTATCCTTTATCTCGACGATAACGTTATTGTCTTAAACAAGCCCTCTGGAGTACTCACTCACAGTAAAGGCGTGATGAATCTTGAATTTACTGTTGCTGATTTCTTCCGACGGTATACTACTTTTGGACTTGAGACAAACCGACCCGGTATCGTTCATCGACTTGACCGTGATACGAGCGGTATTATTATCGGTGCTCGCAACGAAGAAACCGCAAAGCTTCTTAAAGAGCAGTTTGCAAATCGTACAACCAAAAAAGAATACATTGCTGTACTTGCGGGACAGTTAAAGGCTCCTCATGCGGTGATCGATCTCCCTATTGGTCGTCATCCTAATGCACCGAGCACCTTCCGTGTTGACCCGAGTGGTAAATCAGCACAAACAACGTACGAAGTGCTCGATACAGATGGAAAGTTAACTCTCGTAAAGCTTTCCCCGAAGACAGGGCGAACTCACCAGCTACGTGTTCACGCGCAGTATGTAAATACGCCTATTCTTGGTGACAAAGTGTATGGAAAGCAGAAAAGCGGTCAACGCCTCTATCTCCACGCACACTCACTTGAGATTACTATTCCTGATGGAAAGCGAATGACCTTCACGGCACCGCTCCCAAAAGAATTCCACGATTTGTTTAAGGGCATTACTCTATGAACCTGGTGATTGATCCGATCACCCAAAAACAACTGGATCAGTACGGACAGCAAGTGCATCAAGCAATTATTATTTCAGGGCCTACTGGTGTGGGGCTTAACGGGATACTTAATTACTTTGCTAAAACTCTCGATGCTGTTGTGATTACTGTTCTTCCTGAGCGAAACGAGAAGATAGACATTGAAAAGGGGACTATATCAGTCGATAGTATCCGTCGATTGTATGAGCAAACAAAAACTAAAACGACCCAACCACGTATTATTGCTATCGATTACGCTGAACGAATGGGTATACAAGCACAGAATGCCTTTTTAAAACTGCTCGAAGAACCACCACACCTTACATTCTTTATGCTCCTTACTCATGATGCAAAATCGCTTCTCCCAACAATTCAATCTCGTGCACAAGAAATTACCGTCAAACCGGTCTCAAGACAACAAAGTGAGACAGTCCTTGATGCTCTCCGGGTGATTGACCCGACAAAGCGCTCACAGCTACTATTTGTCGCCAACGGACTGCCTGCTGAGCTCTCACGGCTCGCTAATGATGATCAATACTTTGAACAGAGAGCGGGAGTTATTCGGGATGCTCGTACCTATATTCAAGGGAAACCTTATGAAGCATTAAAGATTGTTCAAAAATATAAAGATAGTCGCGACCAATCACTTCTACTCCTTACTGATGCGATGCGTTTTCTCGAAGACTCACTTGTTAAACAACCTCACCAGCAGACCATACAAAAACTTGATGTACTACTGAAGACGTATGAGAGACTTCTCGCAAATGGCAACGTCAGGCTACAACTATCGAGTCACGTGGTATAATTAAGGTAGACATGTTAGGTCTTATTTTTATAGCAATCCTCGGAACTTGGGCACTCTATCAACGACAAACTGTCGCTGAAGTGGTGAGTGACATCCCTTCAAAGCTCTCTGAAAAGCTCGATCAACTCTGGTCGATTGCTCAAACTTCCCTCCAAGATCGTAAGTATCTTCGTGCAGAAAAGGCACTCCTTACCATTCTTCGCGTCGATGAACGCAACGCGAGTGCCTACAACCGTCTCGGTATTCTTTACGCTAAACAACAGCAATACAAAGAAGCGATCGAATGTTTTGAAATTGCACAGTCGCTCGAACCGAGTGCAAGTAGCCTCCATAACGTAGGTCTAATCTACTTCGAGACCCAGAATTACGACAAAGCAGCATTAGCCTTTGAACAGGCACTTGCGATTGATAGCGACCTCGCAGCCCGACACATTGCGTATGCGAAGGTGCAAGAGAAGCTTGGAAATGACCGTAAGATGATTGATTCACTTGAGCGAGCAATTCAACTAGACCCAATCCCACAAACATTATCAATTCTTGCCGATGCGTATGACCGTGTCGGTGAAGAAGCGCTCGCAATAGATCTTCGTGAACGTGCTGCGAAGATGATTATTCCAGAAGGGCAACCAAAGCGAGTTCGCCAACCACGTAATGTCGTTATGTAATAAAAGGGGATAAGATGACAAAAAAGACAGATGCAGCCTACGATAAACTTTATTTCACCCGAGCTGCACAGACATTAAGAACTCATGGTATCTTGTCGATTGTCTTTGGCTCACTTGGCGCATTGGCAGGACTTTTTGTTATCGCGTTAACCGTCACTGCGAGCGGATATGCCTACAATACAAGCGACCTCTTTGGAACAATGGTATTTGCGAGCCTCGCTCTCGTTTTCTGGATAGCCCCTCATATCTATATGATTATCGCTGGGGTCTATCTGATACGTTACCCAAAACCATCAATTGCTCGTACATTGGTCATCATTAACCTCGTTATCGGAATCTTCACCAACCTGATCATTCTCATCTTTGCTATCATTAACCTGACCGAAATGCGTCAATATGAAGAGCATTACGATACATATCTCGATACACTCGAATAACGGCCTACCTCTATAAGGGTTATTGACTTTTCATCGTACTTATGCTATAATCTTTTTCAAGCGAATTATGCTACAGTTCTGCTCGAAACCTTACCAATCCATCCGATGACTTAAGGAGTCACATGTCCAAGGTAACCCGTGCTGTCTTCGTGACAGTTGTTGGTGTAGTGATGACCGTGCTTTTGGCCGGTTGTAGCTACATCGTCCCTAGCGTATTCACTGGGGAAGAAGGTGCTTCAACCGACAGTGTTGCAGAGAAAACGATGCAGTATCTGTCTTCGGACGAACGTTCCGATCAGTATCGGGACATCGTCAACCCGATCGCGACCGACGCCGTCAACAAGCTTCTCGCTGGCAGCTTCGGCAAATTGAACTACTTCGACGACAACAACGAGCCAACCTCACCGAACTACAAGGGGTGGGGAACACTCTCGGCACAGAATGACGTGCGGTATATTGCCGTCAAGCTCTTCCTCTCCGGTGACGGATCGGTCGACTTGTCACAGGGCATCGCCGGCATCGCACTCGATTCCGGCGATTCAATGTCCGGTGTCTACGCGGATGCTCCGACCGAAACGTCCCCCGAATGGTGGGTGCGCTACGACAGGGCCCACGAGTACACCAACAAGGTCTGGATCGTTAACGACCTCGTTGGCAGTTATGACGACACTGTCGGTATGGACAGACAGGCAATGAGCTTGTTGCGCGAAAACTGGGATGCTCTCACGAGCACCCTCGGCTACGGCAACGAACAAGCAGCATGACTCGCTCGCCGAACCTCGCCCCCTGGGGGATTTGAGGTTCGGCGACGAACCTAATTACTTTATTATTACTAGAGCAATTGGTTTCGTTCAAACAAAAAACTACCCTCCGAAGAAGGTAGTCTCATAAACTTGGTACAGGGGGCAGGATTCGAACCTGCGAAACCGAAGGTGGCAGATTTACAGTCTGCTGTGTTTGACCGCTCCACAACCCCTGCATAATATCCTGGAGCCGCCTCACGGATTCGAACCGTGGACCTACTGTTTACAAAACAGCCGCTCTAACCAACTGAGCTAAGGCGGCAAGCAAAGGATACTTAGTTATTCTACAGAAAACCCCTGTTAATTTCAAGCAAATAGTAGTCAAAAACATCAGTTCACGGTATAATCGTGTAGTTGCTAAGGTAGTTATGCCGCGATAGCTCAGTTGGTAGAGCGCATCCATGGTAAGGATGAGGTCTCGGGTTCAAATCCCGATCGCGGCTCCACATGCACTATAAAGAGATGTCCTCTTGGGCGTCTCTTCTTGTTTAAAGAGATTTGGACGGTATGTTAAGATAAAAATACTTATGAACGAAGATAAGAAACAAAAGATAGAAAAAGAGGTAAAGCAGATAGGGCTCGATGTCTTTATTGGCTCGCTTATTATCGCACTTATTGCGGGCATGGCGGCTGGTATTTTTATCGCACCGTAGACGGCTTGCCAAACAACAGAGGTTTTGTTATAATTGACCTCTGAAAGTTGTTATCATTTTTAAGGAATTCTATGGCTAAGAAGAACACAAAGCGAAAACTAGTTGGACTCGTGAGCGAGCTTACCGGTCACCGTACATATTACACGACCAAAAACACCCAGAACACGACTGAGAAAATCAGTCTTAAGAAGTATGACCCTATTGCTCGTAAGCATGCTGTCTACACAGAAACCAAGAAGAACCTTGGTCGAAACGAAGTCAAAGCTCGCAAGGGCTAGTCTTTCAGCTGATCAAGCGCGTCAGCGAGCCATAGTGCTGATTCAATCGCGCTCCCTAACACCGTCTCTGTGAGGCGGTGTTCTGTTAGGGTGATATACAGCTTATCTTCCTTTAACTCGAGCGCTGCAGGCCAAAAGTGTGCACCTATGCCTCGAGTAAGTTCACTTAAAAAGGTCTGATTGACCGATTGCATCATATGCGGAAGTCCATAAAGTGTATAACGAGTACGAAACTCTTCAGAAAGCGGCATCTGCAAAAAATCATGAATAGGGACGAGATGTCGCGAATTAGAAAAGAAGTGCGTATACGACGCTTCATGATGCGCTGGCAGGAAGAAAATCGGAGGTAACGGTGCCTTTTCGTGCAAACTTATTTCGATAATACACCAATTCTGCTGCGTTACTCCCGCGGCATGCTTTGTCGTATCGTAGCGATCAACAATCGCAATATCATAGCCGTCATATGAACCCACCGAATAGTGGCGGTCTGTGTGAGTAATCGATGTAGTGATACCTCGAATAACTTCATGTTCGTCCCTGTTTTGGTCAACTGTTCCAAAGTAGAGAAGACCGAGCTTGTTACTGAGCCGTCTAATGACGACACCCCGTCGTCGAGTCGCATGTACCTTTTTAAGGGTTGCCAGGCTAAGAACTGACATATTACTTACCTCTTATGTAATCAAGTATCGTCGATACGTACTCAGCATGAGACCAAGTGAGTGGAGCAGGCGAGACAGCTTCATCATTCACAGGATTGATTTGTTCACTTAGCATTCCTGTAGAAAGTGCGTGCTGTTTGATCCAGTCTAAAACGGTAAGCGCTCTGTCTTTTTCACCGACCTCAAGCAAATATTGCGCATGCCAGAGTGTCGTGATATACCACCAATTTCCATCGACAGAGTTATCAACTCGACGGTAGTCATCGTCTTCATGTCGAGGAACACCAGGAGTTTCGTCAGTAACATTAAACCGTGATACCATCGTTTCGACTGAATGCTTTACTTCATCACTTTCAGTTTCAAAGAGACCGAACATGAAAGCACCAAAGATACTTGAAGTATCAATCGTTCCGTCTGGGTGAGATCCTTGCCCATCAACAAAGATACCCTTATAAAATACTTGTCGTTCTTGATTGTAGAGGTATTTGTGTGCAGCGGCCTGAATATCCTCTGCAGTGCTCCGCCATTTAACCGCATTCTTTTCATCACCGGCAATAACCGCAAGCTCAGCGGCGGCAATCAACCCACCATAGGTGACTGCGACAGTGTATGTCGTGATCATGAAATCTTGTTCCCATAGGTCATAGCTCGGTTTTGGAAGTCCAGTGTCGGAACTCACAAAGTCAGTTAAGAAGTCGGCCATAGGAACGATCATTGATGCATAAAAATCTTTAATTAATGAAGAGTCTTTTTGTGTGTGGTAATACTGTGCGAACATGAATACGACAACCGCAGTCTCATCCTCTTGAATCGGAGGAGCGACGATATCATCATGAACATAGGGATGCCAGCTACTACCTGGCGCACCGTCAGCACGATATTTATGAGTTAAGTATCCAGATGGATGCATTCCTCGTCGGCAAAATTCAAAGAATCGATACGGTTCTTCCTTATACCCCATGCGAATAAATGGCCAAAGGGTCATTGCCCCATCACGTGGCCAGCTATAGCCGTAGGCATCGCGAGAGTAGTTAAGCATCGTACTGTCAGTACTCGCGATGATTGCACCACGACGATCCATTTGAGACTTCATGATCATCATGCTATGAAGGAACAATTCTTGGTGTTCTTCGGGAACTTCCTTTGCCTTTTTTAAGGCAGGAGCAAGCCATCGATGCCACCAACTCGCTGTTGTATGAAGACGACTATCAAGGCCACCTTCGTGAATCTCACGGTTCACCATTAATGCTTCTCTAATCGATAAGCCTGCGCTAATCCAATAATGCACTCGCTCTGAACTTTGTGCTGCTATCTGGAGTGTGAAACCTAGTACAGAGTCAACACGTCCATGATCGACATTGTTACCGCTCAGGAAACCATCCTCTGCATCACGATAACTTCCTTCATGACCTTCGATCCCAAATACGCCAATAGTGTATTGATCAAAAGGTTCACCTTTGTAGTCACCAGAGATAACAAATGCACGGTGGCCCCGGTAATGAAGAATAGCTCGACTGTCAGGAAGATACTGAGCAGTATCAGTATTGCTGCGCGAATCGCCAATGGCGAATGCCTGGTGAAGATATAACTTTATTTCGCGAGCTGCATCACTAAGGTTTACGACATGAATATTACGCATGAAAGCGTTTAATTCAGCATCGACACAGTCATCAAACTCAAGAATCACCCCTAGTCTTTCGTTTCGAGCGGTCGTATGGCCGATCAACGCAGTGTGCGGATACTGGAAGGTAAACGTCCAGTCGTCAATATCATCAAGCCAACTCAGTTGACCATCAATCCATACACCGACCTTGTGACGAAGTTGCGAGCCAGCCGAATGATTCTCGAAGCCAACATAGGGATAGTAAAAGTCATGTACGAGTCCAAATTTATTCAGGCCGACATGAAGTTCACCGTTACTGAGAACGATAGGTCTAGCCACGAAGGCCTCCAGTGCGATGCTGGTCGTGTAATCGCCAACGAAGGTCACGGATTGCGTTCATGTAATACAAGAAAGCGTCATACGGTGAGCTGTACGGGCTAAAGTAGGCATGTACGTCACCGTCGGTGAACCATTTCGTACACATATAATAGGCATGGTCAGAGGTTTGTAGCTTGCGCCAATCACCAATCAACTCAAGATCGTTTGTACGAAGAATATCGTTTTCGAGTGCATAAAGATAATGAAGCGCCTCTTGTTGCATCGAATTTCCGAGCCAAGCAGTAAGGTCGCGCTCTGCATCTGCCCAGGTCACCGTACTTGGCATACTAATTGTTCCGGCTGGCTTATTGGTATCAATTGCTTCAGAAACAGTGTAGAAGGTGTTACTCGGATCAGATAACCATCGTCCAACGAACTCACCAAAGAAGTCAAAGATACCTGTGTCTGCCCATTGGTGTTCACCAAATGTCTCGTAGTCCATAAACAGGTTAATAAGCGGTTGATCAGCAATAGATGCGGTCGTCCATTCGGTGTACTTGTCGGCGGTGAGTGGCCATTCCGTCCATGCCTTATTACTGAAACGGAATGCGAGGTCGTCACTTAATCGATAATTCTTAAGAAGTAATGAAATATTCTCGGTACCTTCTGGTCGGTACACAAAGTTCGGACTTCGCCAATCGAGAACAGGATCCCATCCTTCAGCTAAGATACCCTTAAAGCCATATGAATCAGCCCATTGAGCAAGTTCGTCATTATACGCAAGCTCTGTGTTACGGAAAACACTCGTCTCAACACCGAAGAGATCACGGATCTTTTGCTTATGCGCTTCGACTTGTGACTCGAACTCAGTGCGGCTGTAGAAGAAAGCGAGGGAGTGATAATACGTTTCTGAGACAATCTCGACGCGACCAGTTTTTACGAGATTTTGGAAACTTTCGATAACATCTGGTGTCCAAGCCTCGGCCTGTTCAATGAATGTTCCGGTGATACTCAATGACACCTTGAACTCAGGATGAGTATCGAGAAGCGTCTGAAGAAGCGCATTCATTGGACGATATGACTTCTCGGCAACCTTACGGAAGATCTTTTCATTGTTTCGATCACTGAGTGGATCAGGGTCGGTAAAATAATTATGATTTACTGCTGTTTCAAATACCGAATAGTCACGAACGCGATACGGCTGGTGAACGTGTAGGTAAAGGGTTATTCCGCGCTGACTCATACTAATGCTCCTTGTCGCACGGTCTGGTAGAGGTTCATGCATCGTTCGGCGACATCATGCCATGATAATCGAGCGTATTCATGCATAACGTTCTGTTTTAATGATTTCTGAAGTGATTCTGAAGTAGCAATTCCAACGATCTGATCCGCTAAGCGATCCGTATCCCAGAAATCGTACTTAAAAATACTATTGAGCACTTCACCAACACCAGAGGTGCGAGTAACAATCAGTGCCGTATCGTGATGTGCTGCCTCAAGCGCAGTTAAACCAAATGGTTCACTGACAGAGCTCAGTACAAAAATGTCTGAGACGCTGTATGCATCGCGCCACTGCTTACCACGGACAAAACCTGTGAAGAAGATCTTGTCCGAAATACCCAGTTCTGAGGCAAGTGCAATGAGCTCGTTACGCTGTTCACCATCTCCGGCCAAGAGAAGCGCTAGACGATCGTACTTCTCTGAAGCCTTCGCCACAGCAGTAATGAGGTTACCGAGTCCTTTTTGAATTGTCATGCGAGTAACTGCGCTGATTATGGTGTGGCCTTCAGCTTTGAGACCCTCAAGGTACTTGTACGTACGACGGTCGTATTCATAGCCATCATCAAAGCTTGAAGGGTCAATCGCGTTATATACTACTTCGATTTTATCTGCAGGAATACCATATTCACTAATGATAATGCCCTTAGTCACTTCACTGACGGCGATGATACGGTCGGCCATAATAAGCCCTTGGTATTCGATCTCACGTGCAATTGGGTTACCGGTGCCGCCACCTGAACGGTCAAATTCGGTCGAGTGAACATGCACAATTAATGGAGCATCGGTGAGTTGCTTTGCGCGCATTCCTGCTTCCATTGTGAGCCAGTCATGGGCATGAATAGCGTCGAATGGTATATCTTTAGTACTAATAAGCTGTTCAACAAAACGGGTGTAGTGCCGTTGCACACCACGAATATCCTTAAGATCGCCAAGAACTTCGCCCGGTTTCTCTTCAAGTAAGAAGCTACTGTCGTACGCACCAAGACCATATCGCTCGAGAGGTGAGAGTTTTGTCGCACTGTGAACGGTCATGAAATCGATCGCATCATGCGGTGCAGAGTAGGGCACGACAAAATCAATTGAAGTCCCCTTCATAGAGAGCGCCTTCGCCAAATGATAACAGGCAACACCCAAACCGCCGCTATTGTGCGGAGGCAGTTCCCAACCCAGCATTAATATGTTCATACCCCTGTCATAACGAGAAAGTTACTCGTTGACTGCTCCTTTTATGTTTGGCACGTGATTCTGAGGACAATTATAGATGTAAGCGTTAGCTTTTACAACTAAATTATGCATCAATTTCCGGAATATAGTGCGCACGCCATATTGTTTTAGCAATTTTTGTCGGAAGGAGCTGTTTATAGCCATATAATTCCATCTGACGACGTATCCAAGCACCGGTGCGTCCAGAAGCATATATACCAAACCATTCGACATATCCCCAGTTTTCACCAACGGGAAGTCCGCCCATAACTGAATGAGGACGAAAGCCAATAAGCGGTCGCTTAGCCGCAATACGCGTTAAGTGCTTTGCTACAAAGGTCGCTTGGTACATCGCAGGCCACGCCATACCGCTATACTTCACCGTATTATTATCACCCAGGACATAGACGTTCGGGATCGCTTCGAGGTATTCGTTTACCTCTACATGCATGTTCTTCGATAGGGTAAACACCTCTGGATGCGCAGGGAAGAATGGGTTATTCGCCACACCTGATGTCCAAATAGCAGTTTGCGTTGAGTGTTTTTTACCGTCAATAACGATGAAATCATCATCAAGCTGTTCAACTTTGTGGTTAATCAGTACTTTAATCCCCATACTCTCTAGACGACGTCCGATAATCTTCGATGCCGTCTCTGACATACGAGGCATAATACGAGGCGCTGCTTCAACGAGGGTAACGTGTGCTTTTGAGTGCTTCAAGCTGTGAAGCTTAATAATACCATTCAGATATTCTTGAAGTGCAGCTGCCATTTCGATGCCTGTTGGTCCTGCACCAATAATAAAGTATTCCTTATCGAGTTGCTTTTTTACCACCTGGTCTTGAATGTGCGTGTGGAATCGATCAATCTCTTCGAGGCTCTTAATTCCAAATGCATGTTCCGCCATTCCAGCGATACCAAAGTGAGTTGTCACTGAACCAAGTGCGATGACCGCCTTGTCATAACTATATTGCTTCTTTTCACCAATAATGAGTCGTCGTTGCGGATCAATTGATGTCATCTTGTCCTGGATGATCGTTACATTAGGATAGTACTCAAAAATACTTTCTAAAGGTATCACTGATTCTGCTCGACTTTTTCCTGTCGCTGTCGCATACAGCGTCGCATGATGCAAGAAGTATGGTTCATCCGATATTAAGGTAATCTTACCAATGTGCCGCTTACTTAATTCAATTGCTGTTTTAACCCCAGCAAACCCACCACCGACAATAACGACGTTCATTTAATGCTCCTTTTTATAGCTCTTACGCTAATAGTACCAGAGCATCCGCACAGCGCAAAGGACTTTAAGCAAACTCGCTTCTCTGTTACAATGTTGAAGTTACATACAGCGAAGGGGCATAGTACAACGGTTAGTACGTGGGTCTCCAAAACCTGAGATCGTGGTTCGATTCCACGTGCCCCTGCCAAGCATATGCATTATAGAAAAGTCTCCGATTTGGAGGCTTTTTGTTATGATGAGAATATGAATCAACAAGGCTACGAAGTAATCAATGAAACATCAGGAACTCCATTAGTAATTCTATTTATAGTAATCGGAACAATAGCGTTTATAGTGATGGTTGCTTATCTTGTTAGGCTTTGGCTTGTTCAATCGGCTACATTTAAAATGCAAAAGGATTTAGCAGAAATCAAAGAACATCTACTGAATAGATAAGAGGATATTTTTTGACTATAAAGTTCCAGAAATAGTTTTTTGAATCTTCCAAGATGATCTGCCAAGCTTAAGCTATTTCCAAATACCATTTTTTGTGGTATTATATTTTTTATGGAAAACCTACATTCCAACGAAGATAACCCGCCTGATAGCATTATTGATATAACTAGATTAGGTAGCGGCGAAGCTAGGGATTATATTGCTGAGATGTTAGCGATTGAAAATTTAGCTGCTTTACGAGCTTCGTTGAATCAGGTTAAAGGCCTATACGATAGTATGCGTGGGAGTTTGGGTGGTGAGTATGAATATCAATACTACATGTATTTAATTGGTGAACTGAGTGAAGCACTGGGCATTAAGCCTGACTACACCTAACGTTCTAAGCTCGTCCATTAGGGTTTTGCCAGGCATAATCAGTATAGAAAAGTCTCCTTTATGGAGGCATTTGTTATTATTTAGTAATGAATATAGATAATCCTTTTGAAACCTTCACCAAAACAGCCTTTCGACTTGAAGCTTTGCCGCAATATATCGTTGACAATGAAAAAGAAGTTTTCGCTAAGTTCAGATCGTCAGGGGAGCTATCGAAAAATCCTGACTCTAAATGGGCCAAAATTGTAAAGTTTAATATTGAATCCGGAAAATCAATGAAACGTCTGCGGCTTTTGTCTGATGAACTAACGACTTACGAACAATTCGAACTTCTTTCTTATCCTGGTATTGGTCTTGGAGAAGAAATTAGAGTAAATGCTCGCTCTTCATATAAAGATAAATATCTATATGATTTTTGGTTTTTTGATAATGAATACATCACTCAGATGCATTATGGAGTTGATGGTACATATATCAATAATGTGACACGTAAAGCTAGCGATGAAGAGAAGAAGAAGTTAATTTACTGGATGAGCGTTTTTGAAAAATCCGACATACTAGAATAAGTTCTAAGCTCGTCCTAAGAGCTACCGAGCATGTGTAAAGCGTGGAAAGTCTTTGTCTTGTAGGCATTTGTTATAATTAATAATATGCCCAATGCAGAAAAGAACAAGAATGCACATCACCTAAAATGGTTGATTCTACCACTTATAGCGGTGATCTTTGTAATCTCGACACTCGTATATGTTTCTATTCCGGCAAGCATAAAGCCAGTTAGTAACATTAATGAATGTATCGATGCTGGCTATATCAACAAAGCACTCCCAACAGGTGGGTGGCAGTGTACGACACCGGACGGACAAACATTCACAGAGTAAGAGTTGCGGACTTTTGTTATGATAAATACATGTCATTAATATGTATTTCCGGCCATCAAGGCACGGGAAAATCTACAATCCTGAAAGAGCTAGCAAAGCTAGGTTACACGGCCTATGGCCTTGATGAAGAGAAAGTTGCTGGCTATTTCAACCTCATAACAAACGCTCCAAGCGAAACTATTCCACAGGGATTAGATCGCAACCTTGAATGGAGAAAAGATAACGTGTGGTACGTAGATATAAATAAAGTACACACGCTTGCAGTTGCAAAAGATGATACACCGACATTCTATCTTGGCTATGCGTCAAACATAGAAGATCTCTGGGATATGTGTGATGAGATTATAATACTTCAACTCGACGACGAGACCACCATTAGCGACTTCAGCATCGAACGGATAACTCTTTCGGAAAACATCCAGGTGAGTTGCAATTAGCAATCGAGAACAGTAAAACGATCTATAGTAAAGCAAAATCTTACACACAGAAACCAATACACATTATCGATGCATCATCAGACATCCAGGATATAGTGTTAGAGATCGTTAAAATTTCGAATAGAATTCCTAGTGACACATCATCGAAAAACCTATGAAAGAGAGGCTCTGACTTATTTCAGACAGACTGTCTACTTTGGTATAATAACTGCATGAATCCTTGGTCCTACAAAGCGGTTATAGCGGATATCGACGGCACTCTCGTGCAATATCGTTCAGATCTTTCTGGCCTCGAAGAGGCCGATACGCTTATCCCCCAAAGTGCAATTAATGCGGTAGAGAAACTACATGCTAACGGAATAAAAGTAGCAGCCGTCACAGGGAGAACATACGAACAGTCAAAAGATCTTCTCGTTAAGCTAGGCATTACGGGACCTTGCGTATTTGCAGGGGGAGCAACCGTTAGGGTTGTCCCTAGCGGAGAAATTATTTCTGAAGCAAGTTTAAGCCAAGAATCTCTCGAAATCGTATCAGAAATACTCCTTGATTCCTTGGGTGATGACTATCCTATTACTTTTGCCCCAGCTGCAAAAAATACGGGATCGATGAACTCTATATGGGCAATTATCAATAAGGATATTGTTGAGGAATTACTCGTAAAGCTATCCGAAGTTGATAATATTTACTTTGTCGTAAACGAAGGCGCTGGGCATGAAACCCAATCAGGATTACTCGTCTTAAGTGATCAAGCAGACAAAGGAACAGGAACACGAGAACTCTTAGAGCTGCTCAATGTAGCATCTGAAGACGCAGCATCGGTTGGTGATGGCGCCAATGACGTACTCATGTTTACCGAATGTGGTTTAAATATTGCGATGGGGAATGGCGAAGATATCTTGAAGCAAAAAGCAGATCATGTCGTTTCAGATATTGACAAAAATGGATTCGCTGAAGCTGTTGAATTTATTCTTTCTGCTTAAAAGCTCCGTGTGGTTCAAGCAGCAGGCACACGGCTATTCTAGAGACCATTTGTTATTATATGAATATGACAAATCCAGAACTTGCCCATCAGTCTAACGAACGTTTCGTACTTCCGAGTAACGTAACATTAGAGGAACTATTAGACAGACTTGTTGAGGGAAGGATACCCGTACATGACTACGGCGTTGGTAATGCGAAGACTATTCATCACTTACTTTCAGAGGTAAATGAAGGTGAGTCGATCATCACAATCGACGACAAAGGTGACGTACACCGAGAAGTAAATGTTCTGTGGATAGATGTTCTATGTGAACTTTCAGACGGAAGTATCTATTACCTAAAAGAAGATAGGCAAGATTTCAAGAATGGAAAAACAAAACGACGGGAGCTCGACTCTTCAATAGGAGAAAAGCTCAAGCCACTCGAAAGCCCTGAAGAGGCAGTGCGTCGTGCAATCAGCGAGGAGCTTGGGGTAAACGACTATACGAGTCTATATAATATCGGGTATAAAGAAAAAACCTTTATTCCTGATACCTTCCCAGGCATTGAGAGCACTTACAAGATGTATCAGTTCGTATCGATGATCCCAGAAACAGCGTATAACAAAGATGGATATGTCGAGTATCAAGTCGATAAAACAAACTATTACACATGGGAACTCCTGAGGCATGCGCCGAAAAACTAACACATTCGGTATAGTAGTTTTTGCTATTATAGAGTCATGTCATTTCAAGCATATTTAGACACTATTGAGAAGAAGACAGGTAAGACACCTGCCGAAATCATTACTCTTGCAAAGGCAAAAGGACTCGATTCTCCAGATACAAAAGCCGGTGAAATCATTGCATGGCTGAGTGAAGATTTCCAACTGGGAAGAGGTCACGCAATGGTAATCGTTTACGTTCTTAAAAATGGTACCCAGATTAGTGAAAAGCACGTCGGTTCCGATGGTGTCCATAGAGACGAGACAAACACGCTATACCTTGACGGTATCGATAACCGCGACAAGTAATTAACTTCTAAACATGGTACTATTAACGGATATGAATAACGATGACAAAACCTGGTACGGAGTCAAATACTTAGTTCGCGATGAAGAGAATGAGTTCTATGAAGAACGTACGATCATCTTAAAAGCTAACACAAGCGAAGAAGCACTTGATAAAGGTGAATCTCACGCCAACGAATACTGCAAAGCAGCTGGATTAGAATACACCGGTTATATTGAAAACTTCCAACTTGTAGACGACACTGTCGGAGAATTCACCGAAGTATACTCTGTCATGCGTTATAGTGACGAGCCGAGAGATAGTTACATCGAGAGTTTTCTTAAAACGGGCGACGAAGTCAATCTCTCTTAATACTATGAATAAGAAGCAGCTCTCTCGTGAAAAAATTGCTTGGGTTGTCGCCTTTATTGGAGGATGTCTATCAGTAGTCTCATTGGTACTGCTATTCATTGTTATCCTCGCCTACAATGAAACTCTGCTTGTGATTTCTTACAACTTAGCCTATATCGTTATTCTTGTCGGTCTCATGGCATTGGGGCTAACTATCTACGCAATTAGCCTTCAGCAAGCAGAAAAGGACGGTGGTCTCGAGATCTTACGCTACCGATCTGGAAAACTTGCTTTCGCAATTATCGTTGCAGCATTCGTCGTTATCGCATTTGCACGTATCGAGGTGTATCAGAACGAAATCTCCATCGGCATTCGAAATGCCGATGGAGTCGTTACACACTCTAAAGACTAGTTTGCTATAATAACACTACTGATTAACTTGAATAGCTTCAACCTGATCACCAACTATTCCCAATAACCCTTAAAAAAGGAGTCCTATGGACAACAAGAATAATAACGGTGCCCAGGAAGTACTCGCAAAAATAGAAAAGTTTAGTGATAAATATCGTGAGGTTGGCTTACGGCTACACGAACTCATTACGTCCACAGCACCGAGTTTGCAGCCTCGACTATGGTACGGAATGCCGGGTTACGCGCTTACAAGCAGCGGACCGGTTGTCTTATTTTTCCGAGAAGATAAGTATGTGAGCTTTGGCCTTACGGAGAATACAAACCTTACTGAACTAGGAAATGTAGAAAGCGAGCTTGTTCAATCCGCTTGGTATCTCACAGCGCTTGACTCGAACTCAGAAGCAAAGATTGCTGATGTTGTTCGCAAAGTAGTTGCGTAACAAAATTTGCCGTCCAGATCTTCATCTCAATAGACCTCTCGGGGTCTATTTTGTTATGATAAAACGATATGGACATAAAGCAGCATAGACAATCGGCCGGCGGGGTTATCATACACGATAATCAAGTACTGCTTATTTACTCGCCCTCGAGAAATAGCTACGGGTTTCCAAAGGGAACTATCGATAAAGGTGAGACCAAAGAGGTTGCTGCACTTCGAGAAGTGAAAGAAGAAACCGGCTACAATGCTGAGATTCTCGATTTTCTCAGCGAATATACTTTTGATTTTGACTGGAAAGACAGGAGTCGCTATAGAAAGACAGTTTCCTACTATCTGATGAGTTTGACCGATACTGAAGATCCTCAGACAGATCTGCAGGAAGGTGAAGATTTTGTGAATATGTGGTTACCTACCGACGAGGCAGAGCAGATACTCACCTTCGATGATGCAAAAGCAGTTCTTAAGCTTGCAATCAAGAACCTTAAGACTACCCGTTAGCCTCATCAATCAATTTGCACTATAAGTAAAAGTGCTTATGATACTATAAACATATGGCAAAAAAGACTAAAAAATCTTCTCAAAACCCTATACATATACTTCTGTGGGGGATAGTTATCCTTCTTACAATCACCCAAAGTCTTACACTGGGGTACATTGCCAAACAACATACCGCAACAACTGAAAAAACACAAGATTCAAAGAATGATTTTGTTAATTCTATGGAAGAGCGTCGGTATAGACTCCCCGTTATAGACATTAAAGAAGATAGGGCATATATACCCGAGGCAAGAATTTACGTACCTCTTAATGGAAATAGTCGTGATATTCGCTATCAATACCTCGGAGAAACACTATGGCTTAGTACGGCCATTGCAGTTGGCCGCCAGATAGACCAAGATGTCGCTTCATGCGATAAGGTAGTCCTCGTCACTCCGGTAAAGCGTGCAGATCCTAACTATACGTTAGCAGGTACGATCAATGCAAAAGATGGTAGTCCACGATACATATTCAAACATAATGCCTGCAAGATATACGGAGAGGCATTAAGCCAAAGTCTTGCTGATGTTGCCAAGGAAATTCAGTATTACTAAAGTAGATTAGCTTTCAAGCGACTTCTTGTACTTGCGAAAAGCCAAGAATGTATAGAATGCGAGAAGTAATACGAGAGTGAATAACACACCTGCATTTACGATACTTCCTAAATCTTTTGGCATCACACTCTCTACGCAATTATCTCCACAATCTAGTCGCCCTAAACTATCTGAAAACAGGCGAAAGAAGTACTGTACCCCCAATGCACCAATGCCAGCGAGCATAAATACGATAAGCCTTGCTTTGGTAAAACTATACTTACTAAGGATATAAGATAGTGGTACTACGCTGAATGCGATGATATGACCAACAAATATAAGAACAATAGAAACAATAGCGACTTGGTTTATCGGGTCATACGATTCGCCGTCAGGGAGTACGGAAAGAAATAGCCACAGTATGATGATTGTCGATAGACTCCATAGAAGAAAAGTCGGGATAAATGACACTATTTGAAGGATAATTATTCCGATACGGTGAGGTGACGTATTCATAACTAAATTTTAACTTTTTTGTTATGATTATGCTACACAGAACCCTTAAGATCCCATTTTTCTCTCACTAACGCAAAAGGCGTCTATGCGATCGCGCTACCATTCGCCGCCCGTGCTCATGCCTCAGGAATACCATTGTCTATTTCATATTTTTATAAGAAAGAAAAGTACGTTAAACCGTATATGTATCTAGCTGATAGGCTCTGCCGACGGTAGCTTAACCGCATTCACACGCTGATTGTGGATAGTTACAATCCCAATAGCAATGACCCAAAGCAAGAAGGGGAACGTCGACAGAATTGTCACTGCCAAACCTCCGGCTGAAAAGAAGTTTGTTGCATCGGTTCCCCCAAATGCGGTCGGTATAATTGCAAGGTTGAGAATCGCAACGACATACGCCAAGTGCCCCGTCCATCGCGGAACGACAGCAGTTGCGAGAGTAATATACGCAAAACAACCTGTAATCAAAGCGATGATAACTCCCCCGATTGAGCCAAAGATGAATATATGACCCTCAGTTAATGCCCGAATGACAGAGGCGTCAGGGGTCTGCCCATACGCATCAAGTGCGGATCCGGCATCCATCGAGTCACCGACAAGTGTAATCGCCACAAACACGACACTTGCGGCAAACGCGAGATCAGCAACCCAAAGATGATGCGGGCGCTCTGCACGCACCAACTGACGAAGCGCTGCGAAGAAGACGAGCAACGCGGCCATTAATAACGTATCGATCGTTATAACGATAAGAGTAGGGAGCGCAGCCCCCGGCATGAACGCGACCAATTCAGCAGATTGATCAAGAGATGGGCGAGTCGGGACGCCAATCTTTACCAAGAACTCAGCAATCATAAGGCCAGCGATAACAATCGATGAGATACCGATGAATGTTTTTACAGTATACTTACGTTTTTTACGAACAATCATGTGTATATCATACACCTTCAATAAATCTTCTTGAGACATTTTGCTATACTAGCCCTATGTCCCATCCAGACCCTCTTCTCCCTGAGCTACAGCGACTCGTCGTCGATCTTTCGCTTATCGACCGAAGGCACTATCTTCCTGGCACACAGCGTCGAGAAAATGATATTGAACATAGTACATCGGTTGCAGTGCTATGTTGGTACATTCACGACAAATACAGCCTTGATCTCGATATTGCTAAAATCCTCAAATACGCTTTAACTCACGACTTTGTCGAACGGTATGCCGGAGACGTTAGCACCTTCGCGAGTGCCGCCGAACGTGACCAAAAAACAGTGCAAGAACAAGCATCGCTAGATAGATTATCTGAAGAGTTCCATGAGTTTGACGGTCTCGTCTCTTCAATGAAAACATATGAGGCAAAAAGTGATGAAGAAGCGCTGTTTGTCTGGTCGGTCGACAAAATGCAGCATTTAGTCATGGGTGACCTTGATGACTGGAAAGCGTATCGTGAGGCTTCAATTACGTATGACCAATTTGTCGCTAAATATACCGAGCTTTCCAGTAAATCCTCTCCTTACAGTCGAGAGATTTTTGACGGCTTGATTGCCTATAGCACCACAACGTATTACGATCAGCCTGCGTAATGTACATATTTTGCTAAACTAAGCATATGACACGACGAATTATTCTCATCGGCGGCATGCCAACAGTCGGCAAGTCTACCATTGCTAAAAAGCTCTCTGAGCATTTTAGTCTTCCTTGGATGTCGACAGATCAAATACGTGAAATTATGAAGGCAGCGATTGATCCTCGATCTGATACTCCACTTAACGGTTCAGTCGACATACCGGCAGCAGAATACTTTGCTCAGCATGCTCCAGAGAAGATTGCTGAGATGGAATACGAGCAAGGTATAGCAGTGTGGCCCGGTATTCATTTCATGATTAATAACGACTGGACGTGGAAAGATGGCTTTATTCTCGAAGGAGTAAACATCTTACCGAAGCTTGTCGCCCATGAGCAAACGACACGTGATACAATCCAGGCACTATTCCTTTCTGACCGTAATATAGAGCGAACCAGGGAAGTTGTATACACACGCGGCCTCTACGGTAAGGCAGATTCTTACCCTGACGACATCAAAGAGAAGGAAGTCGAATGGGTACATATTTTCGATGAAATGATCCGCAGAGAAGCGGAAGAGACTCAGCAGACTATCGTTGACATCGAAAAAAACGATACTGACTTCACTCGTATCCTTAGTTTACTTAAATAATGGTTATATAATAATTACCTTGACAGGCGAGGTAGTGTGTCATACACTACAGTTATGATCAATTCAAAACTAACCTCAGATTTGCTTCGTGGCCACACCGACACGATCATCTTAAAGTTACTTTTAGATGGCGACAAGTACGGGTACGAAATTACAAAACTCGTCGCGGATTTATCCGGTAACGACTATGAGTTGAAGGAAGCGACCATGTACTCGAGCCTCAAGCGACTTGAGAGCGATGGACATATCACTTCATATTGGGGTGACGAATCGCAAGGAGGGCGTCGTAAGTATTATCACATCACCATCAGTGGGCGAGAACTACATAAGACGAATCGCCAAAACTGGGAATACGCAAAAGAAATTTTAGAAAATTTATTGTAGGAGAAAGATTATGAAAAAAGAACTCGAAACATTCATCAACGACTCATTTAAACCTTACGGTGATTTTCCTGCAAAAGCAGATGTCACCCGTGAACTACTCACAAACCTGCAAGACAAATACGAGGGATTAAAGGCTGACGGCAAATCTGACGAAGAAGCGTACCAGCAAACTACCGAGTCATTTGGCGATGTTAGTGAAATCATGGAAGAAATCGGCCAGCAGCCAACGGAAAGCTCTGTCTCGAGCGTTCATACATTCAAGCGTATCGTACTCGAAGATGCCGACCTCAGTGACACCAACCTGACCGGTGCTAACTTCAGCGGAAGTGCGATTCAAAAAACAAACTTCGACGCGACTAATCTCACGGATGCAAAGTTTAGCGCAGCAGCTCTTTCACATGCGAGCTTTGTTGGCGCACAGCTTAATGGTACAGCTTTTAGTAGCAGTGACGTCCAGCAAGCTAATTTTGACGACGCGTCACTAGTCAATGCACAGTTCAAGACATCTGCATTAAAAGGATCAACGTTCAAAAATGCACTCATCGATAGCTCTACATTTAAAACGACCGATTTTACCGAAGTAGACTTTAACGGAAGCACAATTACCAATACGATTTTTGATAAAAGTGGTATAGACTTCGCTACTTTCGACGGCGCAACGCTGAACAATGTATCATTCCATTACAGCGACGTACGAAAGACACACTTCGACGGTGCAAAAATGGATAAGGTAACCTATGAGTTCCTCAAGGGTACTAAGGCGCACTTAGAGAACGTGACTATCGTCTAAATTGTGAATAGAAATACATAAAAGCCTCCAAAACGGAGGCTTTTGTTATACTGAGACTGAAAATGAAAAAGAAGTTTGTCATCACATTCTCAGGCGTTCCCGGTAGCTCCAAGACACCCATTGCGTACTATCTTAGCTGGAACCTTGGTTTGCCGATATTCAATAACGATACGCTTCGGACAGAATCCATCGAAGATACCGGTAGCTTCAATCCAGAGAACTATACCAAACTGAGAGATGCGCGGCTTGATCAACTATTGGCATTAAATACTTCCTTCATCTATGACGCGAGTATTGACCGTCAGTGGGCCAATGGAAAAGTTTGGCTCGATAAACATAGCTATGAACATTTTGTTATCAATATGGAATTAGACAGGGATTTCGTAGAGACACTCTACAAAGCCAAGGGATATACTCAAACAGACAAACTTGAGGGATGGTTTGAGGATCACGAAAAGTTCTTACAGAATTATCCTGATGTTCCTAATATTCACATCACTCCCGAAGCGTTTCCCGGGCGCCTGAATATTTCTCTAAAAAACATCAAGGAGTGGATAAATGAGTAAACGTAAAAAGATCATCGTAATCACAGCTGTAGTAGTTATCGTCGTAGTCCTTGCAATCATAGGCATTATCGCTGCTCGCTCGGATACTACTTCGTATGTATATCTTAATGGAACCGTTACCGACTACGACGTGACACCAACATACAATGATGGAAATATCTTCTTCAAGATTGATGGTAAATCGATAGATGTTGGTGGCGGACTAAGACCGAGTAGCATCTATGGCGACTTTGATCAGTCGATCGAGCTTGGTGACACGGTGAATGCCAAACTCATAGAGACCAATTATGGCTCTTTGACTATCTATGACTGCGCAAACTGCTACGTAAGAAAGAAGTAACCTATGAGTTTTGAGTATATTCCTATTGATGAGCAGTTAAATCTTATCCAGCTTCAGCCAGATCAAGCAGAAAAGCTATTTGAATTGACCGATAATAACCGCGACTACCTTGGCGAGTTTCTTCCATGGGTACCAGAAGTAAAAGAGATCAAGGACTCCCGAGTACACATCGAAGAAACGATTGTGAATCGTGAGAGTAACACCACCTATACGTATGGCATCGAATATGAAGGCGAAATTGTTGGCGACATTAGCCTTAGAAACATGAATTCCGCTTCGCGCCCGCCTGAAATAGGCTATTGGATCGCTGCAAACTATGCAGGCAAAGGTTTGACAACCCGGGCAGTTCAAGCACTGACAAACCTAGGCATTGAAACGTTACAGCTGAGCAAGATTATCATCCGAGCAAATCCTGATAACCTCGCTAGTAATAGAGTTGCAGAAAAGGCAGGTTACATGCTTGTCGATCATGAGGTCGAAAATGGCGAGAACTTGAATGTTTGGTCGTTAACAAATCATACTTTGCTATAGTAATCCCATGAGAACAATCACACGAGATATAGCGGGAGCACTCTTACTATCAAATGACGGGTACGTATTGATTGGTAAGAACGTAAAGGGCGGCGTTTATGAGGACCTCTGGGTAATACCTGGTGGTGGCATTAATGCGGGTGAATCTAAAGAAGAGGCTGCAAAAAGAGAGATTCTTGAAGAAGTCGGTATTGATATTAGCGCAGCAAAAATTGAGGCTATTTCTCTCGTTCAAACAGGGACAACAGAAAAGACATTAAGAGATATCGGTGAACGTGTGCTTGTTGAAATGACTTTTTATAATTTCAAAGTGAGTATTGATCAGCCAGCAAAAGACATAGCTATTATACTAGAAGATGATTTTGGTCACGCTGAATGGGTTGCGCTCGCGGCATTGAAAGATAAGTCTTACTCTCCATCAGTAGAGAGTTTGCTAAGATTTCTTAACTATATTTAAACTACTCACCTGAGCTCCACCATTGACTATTAGACGAAATAGTGGTAAAATATTTCCGATTCAACTCTGAATCAAAGAGCGCAAGGAGAGAACGTGAACAATGTAATACTCGGTGGCGGGAACATGGTTTTCAGCGACGCTGATACCCTCCGTATCCACCTCAGCCACCGGATGGAGGTTGAGCTGCTGTCCCTGAGACACCCTGGTGTCGATATCGATGAGCTTCGAATCAGCATGTCGAGCTCTTTCACCGTCACCGTCAATGGGTTCGACTACGACAACTCTTACCTCATGTACTACCTAGTGGTTAATGAGACGGAGTACTTGATGCTGGTCTGCTTCAACATCGACGATGGAGAGGACGGCACCGGAGGTTCGTATTTCGTCGGAGCACGTCTGACGATCAGCCCGGAAGGCGTCGCATCGTGTGCCTTTGACGACGTTGTTGGCCTCTCGAGGTTCATCGACAAGTACGACGCGACCTCACTCGCGACGGCATACGCACACATGCGTTCATAACACGCTCCCCGGAGTGGGGGAAGGCATCGAGATTGCCACCCCACTCCCCGCGCTCAAAGTGTCAATAACTGTAAGTTATTCCGATGAGTCCAAAAGGACGAAACACTTTATGCTTGCAATGGTTTACGATTTATCTAATAATCATGTTTATCGTACAGCACCACCCGAAAAGTGAATGGAGCCGTCATGGCAATATCTCCGAGAATACCAACTCCCGAAGAGAGCTACTACGAAACCGACATAAGAGATGAGGAGCCGGGTCTGCTCGTAGCCATCGTCTTCTTCGTCATCGTCATTCCTCTCGCCTGGATCTTCGACAAAGGCGAGTCCATCAAAAGCCGCCTCAAGGGGAAGGGGCGATAACACTCCGCACGTCCGCGTTGAGCAAAAACTCCGCGTCGATCCGCGGAGTTTTTGTTTTATTCAACAGCGATTAGTTCGATATCGAACACAAGATCACTGTTCGGGGGAATACTTGAAGATGCACGACGTTGCCCATAAGCCATCTCGGCAGGAATAAGAAGTCGACGGGTACCACCAACTTTCATACCAGGGACACCTTTCGTCCAACCTTCAATAACCTGTTCAAGGCCAAATGTTGCAGGGTTACGCGAATCATGGCTACTTTCAAAAATAGTACCATCTGCAACAAGCGCACCGGTGTAATGAGCAGTTATTGTTGCTTCAGCAGGGACGACCTGCCCATCACCTTCGACAATATCGATAATTTGTAATTCGGTTACCTTATCCTTTTTACCGTAGGGGGTAAAGTCCTGGAGGGGAGTGCCTTTGAGTTTTGAGAACATATTCATAGCTCTATTATAGCAGTTGGCACATGTAGTGTGAGGACACTTCCGAGAACAGTAGTACATTGACTTTATAAGTGAAATATGTTATTATGTTCACATCTCAACGGGTTTATTCCAGCGAGCGTTATCCATGCCGACAGAGCTTCCAGCTCGTTCGCTGGATCCAACTATTTAGGAGTTGTTGTGACCACACGTTTTTATGTCATATTTGGATTTATTATCCTTACGATGGCAACACTGCTCTTTCTTGCAGCGATCGGAGGAATTGGGCCAATTGCACCAACCCTCCCGATCGATATCGATCTTCTCTCCAGTGACACTGACTACCAGCAGCTCATGAAAATCATCGCACTCGATTCATACCGAGACACGCGAATTATGATGGGAGTTCTCGGGGTTCTAGTCGTCATCATCGGAGTCAGCGCAATTGTGACTGATTTCGTTGGAGTATCACCGAAACGGCCATCCACCTCATCCTAGATACCCGCCCGCCGAGAGCCCTCCCTACAACGATTGTTGCCGGGGTAAAATCTCGGCAACAATCAAAGTTCTTTATCAATAGATAGAGGATTGTGATTGCTTTTATGCTTGCAATGGCTCATTGAGATGCAGATACTATAGCTATGGCCTATGGACGATTCGATGTTCCAAAAGATTTCATTACACTTACTCCCGATCAGGTAGCAGAGTACTCTGCAGATGCGCAAAAACATTACCGCTCTGACTATCCTTATCATAACTGGAACCATGCGCTCGATGTTGCGAGTGGAACCGAAATTATCTCAGATAAGCTAAGGACGCACGGCTTAACGATTGCTTCAGGTGCATTGGCTGTCGCTGCTGCTTGGCATGATGCTGGGTATCATGAAGACCACACCGCAAAAGGCTTTGAGACAAAAGAACAGTATTCCGCTTATTTACTGGACGAATATCTTGAAGGTAAATCGGTCAGCGATACTGAGCGTCTCTTGATGAGAAACGCGATTATTGCAACGTGGGCAAAACATCCAGAGTTACGCACACCGTACGAGCTTATTATGCATCGAGCAGACATAGCTAATATCGGTGGTCCGTCCGATGAATTCATTCTCAACAGTATCCACTTATGGGAAGAGTACCGAATGACAGGAGACGCGTCGCTATCATGGGAAGAGTATGTAAAGGGAGCGGGCGGGTTTATTATGTTTACCGCAACTGAACACGATCACGAATCACTGAAACATTTTATTGATCCCGCCGATAACACTGTTGACGTCAATGATCTGCCCTTTAGTACAACGGCACTTTCTAATCTCGAAATACTCAGAACAACTGAACAATAATCACAGCGCTATCAGAGGTGTATTACCATAAGAGTATTGACTTATAGTTGTTTTTTTGCTATAATATATTTTGGTTTCCTTATCCCCCAACAAGAAAGGTGAGACCATTGTTCCGTACTTTAATCACCCGCATCCGTTCGCTCTTCGGAGTTGAGACGGATGCGCCCGGAATGGCGCTATGCGACGACGAGATCAGGTACTACCACCGACTCGCCGACGAATTCGCCAAGCAGTTCGGCTACGCTGCCGACAGCGACACCCTCAAGAAGGCACACCAGAAGATCAACTTCGACTTCTCGAGGCCCCTGTACCATCAGACACGTCGCGACATCGAGCGTCTGTTCAACCCGACCTTCGGCGACTTCGTCGAGGCCTACGTCGAACCGATCTCGCGCGGGGTCACGGTGAAAGCCAGGGCAGACCAACAGGGCACCGAACTCGTCCAGCGCATCGTTGATGCCTGGGTGGGCGAGAGTCGCCTCAACGAGGTCGTGCACGTTCGCGTCGGTTCACACGAAGTGGAGTTTCGCGACATCGACAGCAATGTCGTCGTGGCCTTCTTCGCCGCCGGCCGCAAGATGCATGGCACCGACCCGTTTCGCGCCTATAACGCGCAGATCGTACTCGGTCTGCTCGGCATCGAGATCTCGGTGGGTGAGCTCGCTCTGCCCGACATGCTGGGAATCTACGCACCGTTCGACTTCGAGTGGAACAGCGAGGACTCCCTGTGGACGTCAAGAGAGCATGCAGTCACCGGGTGACACAAGCAGTACGGGACTACCAGTCAAACCCTTCGGGGCGAGGCTGGTATTTTCGTTTAGGGGATAATCAACTCTCGTTTGAGTTATGATCTTTTTTTGGTATAATTATAATATATTACTATAAATAGTATAGCAAAGTGACCTATGACAAAGAAAACTACCACTTATATACAATTCGGCCTTGATTCGTTTGGAGACCTTCCTGTCGATGATGACGGAAAATTATTTACTCATGCAGCTGCAATTCGACAAGTTGTCGAAGAGGCAATCCTCGCAGACAAGCTTGGGATTGATGTTATCGCCCTCGGTGAACACCATCGACCCGACTTTTCGATCTCTAGTCCCGAAACAGTACTTGCCGGTATTGCAACACGGACAAAGAATATCAAACTTGCTTCTGGCGTCACCGTCCTAAGTTCTGATGACCCAGTTCGTGTTTTCGAACGATTCGCAACACTTGATGCACTATCCAATGGAAGGGCACAAGTAATTCTGGGACGTGGTTCTTTTACCGAATCATTCCCCCTGTTTGGCTATGAGATGACCGACTATGAACTTCTTTTTGAAGAAAAGATCGAACTCTTTTCAGAGCTTTTGAAAGAAAAGCCAGTGACATGGTCGGGAACAAAAAGGGCATCATTGGAAGATGCAGATGTCTATCCAAAAACTGAGTCGGGCCACCTGCAAACATTCGTTGGAGTAGGAGGTTCACCACAATCAGTTGTTCGAGCCGCTCATTACGGCTTTCCTTTGATGCTTGCGATTATTGGCGGCTCGCCTGAGCGTTTTGTGCCCTATATTGACCTTTACCGTCGAGCTGCGGAAGAATTCGACACACCGATTCATCCTATCGGTATGCACTCACCAGGCTTTATTGCCGATACTGACGAGGAGGCACGACGCATTGCTTGGCCAGCACATAAAAAGAACTTTGATCGAATCGGAAAGACACGAGGCTGGACACCAATGACGCGTGATCACTTTATAAGTGAAGTAGAGAACGGCTCTCTTTACATTGGCTCTCCGGAAACCGTCGCCAAAAAAATGGCGAAGTCGATCAAGGCTCTTGGTGTTGAGCGATTTGACCTCGTGTACGGGGGCGGTCCAATGCCCGCAAGCGCTCGCCTTCACATGATTAAACTCTACGGAGAAAAGGTTATCCCGAGAGTACGAGAACTCCTCGCCGAAGATGAGAAAAAATAGATGAAGAGTCTCGGTATCATAGGAGCGGGGAAAGTCGGTATTGTCCTCGCACAACTCGCTATTAAAGCCGGTTATACCGTATATATAGCGGGGTCTGAAGATCCCAAAAAGATTGCTTTAACTGTATCGATCTTAGTACCCGGAGCAACTGTCGGAACAAGCGAAGAAGTTGCCACTCAAGCTGAAGTAATTATTCTAGCCATTCCACTCGGAAAGTATAAAGAACTTCCAAAAGAAGCACTTGCTGATAAGCTTGTCATTGATGCGATGAATTACTGGTGGGAAGTTGACGGCGATCGACCGGATCTTACCGACCTTCATTCTTCATCAAGTGAAATCGTACAGCGTTACTTGTCCAATTCACGTATCGTGAAAGCGTTCAATCATATCGGGTATCATGACCTTTACGATGAAACTCGACCGTCTGATGCAACTGACCGCAAGGCAATTGCAATTGCCGGTAATACCGAACAGGATGTTGAGGTTGTCGCTGATATCGTCAACAATCTCGGGTTCGATCCCGTTATCATCGGAAATCTTCATCAGGGAATAAAGCTACAGCCAGGAAGCCCGGTGTTTGGCGCACATGTGAACGAGTTTACATTGCGACACCTAATCCAAACGTTTTCCGAGTCTGAATTTGGCCAAAAAGTAGTCACAGCCCGTCAATTAGACTAGTAGCCGAGGAACTTATCGGTCTTAATGTGTGCCTTCTCGATACCGAGCGAAAGGAGTGTTTGCGTTGTGGCCTTCACAAAACCTGGGCTTCCAGAAAGGTAATACAGTGCTTTTTTGTTTAAAGTTGTCGTTACGGCTGATGTAAATTCTTCAGGATTAGTAGGGAAGTGAGCATCACTCGCCAGGGTGACTGTTTCATCTTTAAAAGTGTGTGCGTAGCCATCAACATGAATCAGTGTCGTCTTCACAGGAAGCGCGGTATGCTTTGCATGGACAAGGAGAGAACGAAAAGGAGTAATTCCAATTCCTTGCGCCAAAAAAACGTACTCAGTGGTATCTTTTTGAAATACAAAGTCGAGCACTGGGCCAAGAAGAGTCATGTGATCACCAGCCTTTAAGGTAGCTAGTTGCTGCTTGTAGGCACTTCCTTGACGGACATGGGTACTAAAGCTCACATACTGCTCTTCGGGTGCGGAGGAGAGGGAGAAGATATGAAGGCCTTTAAAACCTGGCAAGATAAACAAACCGTGCTGTCCCGCTATGTGCTTCAGTGGACGCTTTGGGGTAAAGTAGAACGTATAAATATCACCAGCTTCTTGTTTCTTTTCAACAAAAGTAAGCCCTGTCCCTCGTAAAAATCCTGCGATATGCATGTTTGTTTCCCCTTATGTAATTATATATATAATAGCAGATGTGATAAAATACTAAATGTAATAAAAGTAGTACTTGTCGTACGGAGTAATGATGCATCCTATTCACCATAAAATTTTTGGAACCACGACGATCAACGAAAAGGGTCAGTTAGTGATTCCTGCCGAAGCACGCGCGAAGCTTAAACTCGAAGTAGGTGATAGATTTATGGTAATGGGTGCACCATTCGGCGACGCGCTCATTATTGTAAAAACAGATGTTGTTGAGCAACAGATGCAATCATGGACGGACGCATTGAATAAAAATAGTGACGAAAACGAATAGGTAAGGGAAAGAGTATGTTCAGGTTTTTAAGTATGAAAAAAAATCAAAAGCCAAAACCAGCGAAAAGTATCGATCTCGATGGTATTGATCCAAAGGTTTATAAACGACGGTGGTGGACGCTTGCGACATTATGTCTGACACTTCTTGGTGTGATGCTTGCAAATAGTAGCTTGAACATGGCACTTCCAGAAATGGCAGTCGATCTTGGACTCGGTCAACTTGAGCTTACTTGGGTAGTAAATGTTTACACATTAGTGTTTGCTAGCCTTCTCTTTACTGCAGGAGCTTTTGGTGACCGATACGGACGAAAACTAGCAATGCAAATAGGATTAGCGATTTTCGTTGTTGGATCGCTCTATGCCGGTATTATCGCTCATACCGCAACCGAGCTTATTATCGCTCGTGTCGTGATGGGTCTCGGTGGCGCACTCGTTATGCCAACAACATTGTCTATTATTAACAATACCTTTCCTCGCGGTGAACGTGCGCGCGCTGTCGCCATTTGGAGCGGTGTTGCGGGTGTCGGTATGATGATTGGCTCAATCGTGAGCGGTGTACTTCTTGAGCACTTCACTTGGCATTCGCTCTTCTACTTTAGTGCTATCATCGCCGTCATCGGCTTTACTTCAAACCAATTCCTCGCACGTGAATCACGTGATGAAAAGAAATCTCCTGTCGACTGGACAGGCGGTCTCTTCTCTGCAATCGGAATCTTTGGTATTGTTTACGGCATCACGGAAGCTCCATCAAAAGGAATTACTGAGCCATTCGTACTCACTTCTTTGACAGCTGGTGTTATTGGAATAACTCTGTTCATCCTATGGGAGTTACGCACTAAGTTTCCAATGCTTGATGTACGTCTATTTAAGAATCGTGCCTTTTCAGCTTCGAGTCTCGTGTTAACATTGGCATTTCTTGCGATGTCCGGTGTCTTCTTCTCAATGAGCCAGCTTTTGCAACTTATTCTTGGAATGTCTGTCCTTGAGTCCTCACTTGCGATGCTTCCTCTTATGATCCCGATGCTCCTTATTTCACCGTTAATTCCTAACCTTGTGAAGAAGATCGGTGCGCGATTCACTATTGCCGGTGGAATGCTGATTACATCAATCGCTTTTGTCATCATGTCAACTTGGACAGCAGATATGACGTATCTAAACCTGTTTATCGGAATGTTTATCTTGATGATGGGAATTGTTGCGGCAATGACCCCAGGTACAAACATTCTTATGGCGGCGGTTCCTCGTAACCGTTCAGGTATGGGTTCGGCTATGAACGATACGACTAGGGAGCTTGGTGGAGCCCTTGGTGTCGCTGTGCTTGGTGCGGTATTGAGCTCGGCATATGATAAAAACATTGCAGAAACAGCAAGCAAGTTTACTGGTGGCATCAAAGACGCGCTTGAGGGCTCGTTAGCCTCAGCACTGAATGCAGCGCAACATCTTGGGCCTGCGGCTGATACAGTAGCTCGTGCTGCAAAGGAAGCCTGGATGGGTGGCCTCTCGACTGCTTCAATAACTGCTGCTATCATCATCTTTATTAGTGCCCTCATTGCTTTCTTCGCTCTTCCAAAGCACAGCGAGAAACAAAGCGATACAATTTAGTTCTTACACCTCGGGAGTATACTGAAGAGAGATACTTATGAAGAAATTAACTATCCAATCAGTACCACTCGTATGACTCGACATTTGAAAAAGATACTCGATAAATCATACGTATTTCAGCTTCCCTGTGAAGGGAAGCGGGTGTATTCCACAAGGGAAGAAGCCCAGATTGCTGCCGACTTTCGAATGAGCGAACATCTCTCGCTGGAGCTATCGGTTTACCAATGTAATGTATGTCAGCTATGGCATATGACAACGCGAGTCGACCGTACTAAAGTGGTATGATGGAACTATGAAAGCAGTCGACCTCCTCAACAAACCAAAGATGAAGTGGCTTATTATCGGCTACATCGTCATCATGTTAGTTATCATTGCGATAACCTTAGGTGTTTATGCAACCCAAAAAAATGAAAAGTCCATTAACTCATTTCAAGAATGTGCTGATGCCGGCTACCCAATTCAAGAATCATTCCCAGAAACTTGTGCAGCTCCAAACGGGAAAAGTTTCACAAAGCCTCAATAATTAAGCGAGTTTTATATCGTTCTTCTCGAACGCCGAAAGAAGTCGCTTACGCATCTCTGCAGTGACTGACCACTGGTCAGATGGTTGCGTCTTACCAATGATTGTTACTTCAACTGAGCTTCCCGTAAATGCACCTATTGAGCTAAATTGCGGAGGACTCAGTACTTTACCTTTCCATTTCGCATTCTCAGCGAGTGCGTCACCAACCTGATTGATAACACTAATTGCATTATCAAGATCAGTGGTGGCATCAAGCAGAATAGAGAAGTGAACTTTACTGTAACCCATTGTCTTATTAATAACATGGATAATAGAGCCGTTCGGAAGATAGTGAACATTGCCATTATCATCACGAATCACAGTCGAACGAGTCCCGATGTGTTCAACGCGCCCATCGGCATCATTAATCGTAACGTAATCACCGACTCGATACTGGTTTTCGGTAATAATAAATATACCCGTGAGAAAGTCTTTTACGAGTGTCTGTGCACCAAAGGCAATGGCGATACCGATGATTCCCGCACTGGCAAACAAAGGCGCAAGATCAATTGCAGGAAAGAAAACCTTAAACACAGACACGCCAATGGTAACGGCGACGAGAATACGCCAAATACCCGTAATGAGATTCGCAAGTGTCGCTTGTCGCTTTTCAATATCTTTCTTTGGTGAAGTTCTGAGATGTCCACGAACAATTTGTCGCGTAATAAGATTAAGTATTTTCGTCCCGACGTAGTAGGCAATAACTCCTCCAATAAGAAGAAAAATGATCTGTACACCATCGGTTTGTATCCAACTGCTGAATGATTCCATTAGGCTAGTATACCATTTCGATTTTGTTTATTTAATCTTGATGCCTGCCTCGGCAGCAAAAAGGGGCGTCAGTTGCATGACCTGGTCATAGTTGGCGGTAACGCCACGAAGACTCGCAACACCATTTACCGTATTGAGTTCTGATTGAGAAATATCTACTCGATAGACACGAGCCTCCGCAAAGGTAACTTTATTAAGGGTGCAATGAATAAATTCGATATTTCTCAAATTCGTACTGTAGAAATCGACATCTTCAAGCATGCAATCTTCGAAAATAACATTCTCTAACTTTGAGAATCTAAAATTAACAAATTCGAGCTTGCAGTTCTTAAATGTCACATTCTTTAGTGAGCTATCAGTTAGCTGCATGCCACTACATCGTGCACCATCAATAGTCGTCACATGCCAACTCGAATGAGGAAACTTACTTGCCGTAAAATTACAGGCTAAAAATTCAGTATTAAGCGCGTCGAAACGTTCAAGTGTGATTTGCGAAAGATCAGTCTTCGCTATGCGTGAGTCTGATATGCTTACCCTCTTTCGGTCAATATTCATTGGTAAGCCATCTTCGATACTGTAACCAAAAATCGAGTCTTCATTATTGAAGAGCAGACCAATGTCATGCGAAGCATGGAGAGCAGGAGGAAGGGTTGGCTTTATGAAATTCATATACTATCCTGAATATACCAGTCAGTGCTTCGGTTTTATAGAATTGATTTTTATGAAAAAAGGTAACCCACTTTATTAAAAAACAAGGTACCTAAATGAAGAGAGCAATAAGCGTAATAGCGACTCCAATCAGACCTGAAAGTCCAATAATCTGCAGTGCTTTTCGACGATCCTGTTTTCGATATGATTCAAGTTCGATATTCTCAGTGACGCCCGTGCTGTTCACGACATTATAGATACCACGAAGACCAAAAGCGGCACAAAAATGAAAGGCATCTTGCAGAAATCCACTCGCCGAGATAGCAGCTGGAATGAAGACGAGAAGCTTTACTCCCCAAGGGGCATTAATAATAGACAATACTGCTACGAGCGCGATTGTCACAACAGCTGCGGCAATACCACTCATTCGACGCATTCGTCGTTCAGCCGGTCCGATATTACACATTCCTGGAGTATATGTTGACTTTGAAACGGGCATGCTACCTCTTTTCTGGGTTACATTAATTGCTTTTCGAGTGCCTTTTCGATGTCTTGACTGCGGATTGGACGAACCATGTCGGCGATTTCTGGATCATCAATTGCAACACCATTTTTCTCAAGGAGAAGGCCGAGCATCATGATCGTCTTCGACACTTCTGTTTCTGCAATCGAATTAATCTGAAGATCAATTTCTTCACGAAGCTCAGCAATTCTCGCACCTCGATTTTGCGAGATTAAGACAATGATTGCAAGGAAGATCGCTTCAAGCGAGACAACCATAGTGAGAAGCCCGAAAGGGAAGGGATCAAATGGAGCAATCCCTGGAATTAGTCCCATATTAATGACGATCCAGCTCAAAAACCAGACGACGTTAAGCACCAAGAAGGTCACCGATCCAAATATTTTCGTTAATCGATCCGCAAGCTTATCGGATGGAGTTCGGCGTGCATCTGCTTTTGCGCGAAGACTCTGAACAACTAATCGCCGACGTCTAATTTTATCTTCATGTGAGGGTTCAATTGGTTTTTCCATAGTTATCCTATAATAACGATAAACTATGTATTAATGAATAGGCTGATTACGATAATGGTTTGCTATACTATGCTTACATGAACGTCACACCATCCATTCCGACGACCTTTAAAGACTTTACATCAGAGTATATTGCCCAATTTGCACAAGAAAAGGGCATTCACTATAGAGATAAAATCTTAAGTACAGAAAGCGATTCGGAGTCGAGCCTCTACAATAACGTAAAGACTAATACTACCGAAGCGCACAAGCTTACTATGAGTATCGAGGGACTTGTCTGCGAATACTATACCGGTCTTTATACACCAGTGACGTATGCAAACAGCACTATGCTCAAAACAACGTCAAATGACCATGCAACGCGAGTAGCGTTTCAGGTTCAAGTGTTTTCCGTAACGCTTCCTTATGAGGTTGAAAGTTTATACGTTGAATCACGAACGAACATTACACTAAATAACATCTTAAATCTTAGCTCTGTTTATTTTAAAGATTCTCAACGGGTTCAGTTAGAAGGTGATTTCAATGCTTTCTTTCGTGTGTATACCCCAAAAAATGAAGCGCTCACAGCATTTACAATCCTCGCACCTAATATAATGCTCCAACTTCTTGAAGATGGTGGCAATTATGACTTTGAATTTTCACGAAACAAGATTTATTTTTATAAGACATTCGCCTATTCAACACCAGAGAAAATAACAATCAATAAAGCCGACTACACCAACTTATTGTCATTCGGTGTAAAATCGGCAACTCGGATGGCAAGGGCAGCCCGACCGGCGCAACGATCCGTGAATAATAATCAGCAATATATGTGGCAACTGTTTGGATTAAGGCCACTTCCATTGATAGTTACAACATTGTTAATATTTATAAGTTTTGCTTTTGTATCTCTCTGCATTGTCCTGCCTTTGCTTTGGCCAGTGCTTATAGTGATTAGCCTCTTAGTTTTTATACGATATCGGAGTCTCATAGCAAAGAGAAAGCGCCTCAATCGTGAGTGGGCCCGAAACCAGCAAACGGGACTATAGTTCGTTTGCGCGAAAGCAATATGGCTCGTGGTCGTTGATCATGCCCGTTGCTTGCATGAATGCATAGCAAATTGTTGGACCAACGAAACGAAAGCCTTTCTTTTTTAATGTCTTACTCATTACCTCGCTGATTGCAACAGCCTGCGTATGTTGCCCGTGGGTGAGGGAAATATTATTTACGAAACTCCATATATAGGCATCGAAGCTACCAAACTCAGCCTGAACGGAGAGAAGTGCTTTTGCATTTTCAATGGCTGCATTGATCTTCAGACGATTACGAATAATTCCCGCATCTTCCATGAGCTGTTGTCGTTTTTCATCGGTGTACTTCACGATCTTATGCGCATCGAAATTATCAAATACTGCTTTATAGTGTTCGCGTTTCTTTAAAACAGTCAGCCAACTTAGCCCCGCCTGGGCGCCTTCAAGATTTAACATTTCGAAAAGAAGACGATCATCGTGGACAACAACTCCCCATTCATTATCATGATAGGGAATGAAAAGATCATTTGTTTCAGACCAAGCGCATCGTGTTTTACTCATGTCTGTAGTATACAGCGCAAATCTTTTGTTATCATAAACATATGCTTCCTGTTTTTATTACTGGCAACCAAAATAAAGCCGACTACCTGTCGCGAACACTTGGTATTGAGCTCGAACACCAGAAGATTGATCTAGACGAAATCCAATCACCTGATCCAAAAGTTGTCGTCGAACATAAAGTCCGTCAGGCGTTTGAACGTATTAAAAAGCCTGTGTTGGTCGAGGATACTTCCCTCTGTTTCAACGCACTTGATGGACTACCGGGTACCTTTATTAAATTTTTTGTCGAAGCGCACGATGGGTACGAAAGTATGTGTCGTATGCTTGATGGATTCGATGATCGTTCTGCCTATGCGAGCGCTGTGTATGGCTATTACGACGGAGAAACACTTCAGACCTTTAGTGGCAGACTGAACGGAACGATCGCACAACATCCGAGAGGTGAAGGTGGTTATGGATGGGATAAAATATTTGAGCCAGAAGGCTACAACGGATTGACGAGAGCAGAACTATCACCCGCAGATGATCTCATTTCATACAATAAGATTCGCGACTTTGAATCCCTTCAAGCTTTCCTTATGACGAAGCGATAATCTGTTATCATAATTAAATGACTATCCTTGCGCTTATTCTGGCTATCATCGCAGGAAGCGTACTCTCGCTTGTTGGTGGAATTGCCTTACTAAAAGTAAAAAAGTATCGCGAGCGAGCGATACTGCTCGCATTACCATTTGGCGCAGGTGCGCTGCTTGCCGCAGCGTTCCTTGACCTTTTACCTGAAGCATTCGAGCTTGGAGAGCCAAACGACATACTCTTATGGACACTCGTTGGCTTCCTTGTCTTCTTTTTACTCGAGAGAACGTCGAGTTGGTTCCACAGCCACCACACTCATGACCTAGAAGGTGAAGGTAAGCACGCCTCACAGCGCTTCCTTATTATTGCAGGTGATATTGCCCACAATGCGATTGATGGACTCGCTATTGGCGCAGCTTTCCTCGTAAGTATTCCAACGGGAATTATTACGACAATTGCCGTAAGTGCCCATGAGATTCCAAAAGAACTTGGAACATTCGCGCTCCTTCTTTCACGTGGCTGGAAAGACAAGAAGATCATTATTGCTAACCTTGCGACCGCGGTTGCGACACTCATCGCCGCCCTTATCATCTACTTTCTTGGGTCTGAGGCAACGATCACAATTGGCCCTCTTCTTGGGATGACTGCTGGTTTCTTTATCTACATCGCAGCGAGTGATATTATTCCCGATATTCACGAGCAGCCACGAAAAGTGGGAACTGTTCAGGCTGCGATGCTTGTTGCAGGAATCATCATTGTCGGCTGGGTAATCAGCCTCCTTCACATCTAGCAGCGTATAATAGAGAGAGAAGAAAGGGGGATATGATGAGTATTCTGACAGATAGTTACAGCTTAAACACGGGGGCACAGATTCCAAAGATTGGATTTGGCACTTGGCAGATTCCCGACGGAGATGACGCGTATAATTCGGTACTAACCGCCCTTAAACATGGCTACCGCCATATCGATACTGCGCTTGTTTATGGGAATGAAGAAAGTGTCGGTAGGGCAATCAAAGACAGCGGCATAGAAAGAGGTGAGCTCTTTATTACAACTAAGCTACCTGCACAAATCAAGAACCCCGCAGACGTACAGGCAAACTTTGATCGGAGCATGACACTCCTCGATCTCGAATATGTTAATCTATACCTGATTCATGCCCCTTGGCCATGGACCGAACAAGGCACAGACTATACAAAGGAAAATATTCTCGTATGGAAAGAAATGGAAAAAATCTATAAAAGTGGCCGGGCAAAAGCAATCGGCGTTTCAAACTTTAACGTCAAAGATCTCCAAGCAATTTTAGATACAGGTGAAATTGTACCTGCAGTAAACCAAATTCGTTTCTTCATTGGCAACACTCAGGAAGAGGTCACTGTATTCTGCCAAGAACATGCTATTCTTGTCGAGGCTTACTCACCACTTGCAACTGGTCGATTACTTGAGAACGAAACCCTTATTGCTATGGCCGAGAAATATAGTAAAACTGTCGCACAGTTATCGATTCGCTATACACTTCAGCGGGGAACCCTTCCGCTTCCAAAGTCGACACACGAGGAATATATCATTCAGAATGCTGAGGTTGATTTTGAAATCAGTGATGCGGATATGGACGTACTCGATACGCTCAGTATGAGCTAGCACCCCATCACTTTTCGAAATGTTTACGCTAATGCTATACTACTTTCATGAGCACTCCCGAAAAACATCCTCACGTCAAAATTGTCCGCCACGTTGTTCCTGATCCTATTGAACCAGTTATCACTCCACACAAGGATTCATTCCACCACATTTCACAAAATGTCTCTAACAAGCTTGGGTCACCAACCGCATTTGCGTTAGCCGTTCTTTTAATCGTAGTCTGGCTTGTCACTGGGCCTGTATTTGGATTTTCTGATACCTGGCAACTCGTTATCAACACTGGAACCACTATCATTACCTTCTTGATGGTGTTTGCCATTCAAAATACACAGAACCGAGATGCAAAGGCAATGCAACTTAAGCTCAATGAGCTTATCAAGGCGAGCCGAGGGGCACGAACTGAGTTTGTCGATATCGAAGATCTCACCGATACCGAGCTTGATGTTCTTCAGGTTCAGTTTAGAGAGATTCATGCAAAGCTAATGGAAAAGCAATTACCTAAATAGTAACGCTGAGACGGTGGCTAAGTGTGACATCTATTTGCTATACTGTCATATATGAAGCCGCTGACTCCCTCTATCCCGCACGTCATTATTCTGTTAGGTATACCTGGAGCAGGTAAGACTCACTTTGCAGAACACTTCGCTAAGATGTTCCACGCACCTTATATAAACGTCAAAGCAATTCGTACTATTGCTAAAACATCAGATGAAGCTGCCCTTACGCTCTCTTCTCTCATGCTAGACGAGTTACTAAAAACGCAGCGAACGATTATTTACGAAGGTCCGACACAAAATCGTGTCTTTCGACAAAGTCTTTACAAGCAAGTCGCTGATGCGGGCTACAAACCACTCCTCGTATGGGTACAGACTGAGTCGAATGAAGCGATGCGTCGCGCAACCAAGAAGGGAAGTGATTTAAATCCCGAGGCTTTCAACCAAGCGGTGACACGTTTCCATACCCCAATAGCTATTGAAAAGCCTGTTGTTATTAGCGGAAAACACACCTACACAACTCAAGTGAAAATTGTATTAAAACACCTTGCTGGCGTCCGCCCAACAGGTGAAATAAAACCTGAATCGCGCCCCCGTAGCGGTGGCCGTTCAATTATACTGAGGTAATACTTATTATGCCGATCATTCATGACGAAGAGTTTGGCAAAATTACGATCCGACGGAGTGCACGTGCCTCACAGGTACGACTCAGAGTTGGACCGGACGGAACACTTCGCGCTTCCATGCCACTATACGCACCGGCATTTCTTGTAAAACGACTGATTAAGTCTTCCCGAACTGAACTTCGTGATCTTCTTGCTCAGTCTGCCCCGACCACGGTCTACGAAGATGGTATGCGTATCGGCAAGAGTCATTCATTGACCGTCCGCTCTACGGCTGGGGCTCTCCAAGTCAAACGAAGCGGGCAGCACATCCATGTGCTCCTTCCTGAAACGCACACCCTCGCAAACCCTGAAGTCATCAGGGCTATTCGAGATGTTGTCCAGTCGGCACTACGAGTTGAAGCCAAGAGTTATCTTCCAAAGCGTCTTGCATTTCTCGCAAAACAACACGGCTACTCGTATACTCAGGTTCGCTTCTCACATGCCAGCGGAAGATGGGGGAGTTGTAACAGCGAAGGAACAATCAGCCTTAACATTGCGCTGATGAAACTTCCTTTTGAGCTTATTGACTATGTGTTGTTGCACGAACTAGCGCACACTCGACACATGAATCACAGTACAGACTTTTGGCAGCTCGTGAGCGAAGCTGATCCAAGCTACAAACAACACCGCGCATTACTCAAACAAGAAACGCCGACGATTTAGTTGCTATACAAACTGGGGTGTCCTCTGTATAATCGTAAGCAATATGTTTGAAGGTGGGATTAGCTTCACAAAAGAGTCGGATAAAGCGATTCGTTATATTGCTCTCTTTGGTACCCCAATCTTTGTTATCGATAATATTCTCGTTATGCTCGGTGTCCTGCCGAGTAGTAACTTTGTAAGTATTGAGGTAACGATTCTGATCTCAGCACTCTGGATGGGGGTTGGCGCCTATCATTTCTTTACTCCTATACATTCCCAATTCGACATGCTCATTCGGTTCGTGTTGTACCATTCTCTTGCACTTGCCACAGCTATGTTTATTACCGGGTTCTACCAGCCATTTGCTGCTTCGCTTGTGTTACTTTTCTTAGCGGGTAATTTATATTTTGGGACTAAGGCGCTCGCAGCGAGTGTATCGGCGGTTATCGTTGCGGTTGGTATAGATACAGCCTTTCGATTTAGCTCGAATCCAGACATTCTTATCGAAAATCTTGCAGGACTCGCAGGATTGCTTGTACTTGGTGTTGCGATCGTCGGTGTCACTATGGCCCAAGAGACTCGGCGCAAAACACTTCTAAAGAGTCAACGCCAAGAACGACTTCAGTATGATCGTATTAATACGATCATGAACAACCTTACTGATGCAACGTTCAGTGTCGACGGACATGGAAAGGTCCTTCTTTACAATGCAGCTTGCCTTAACCTTCTTGATACCAACCAAAGCTTAAAGAATCGTTCAATTAGCGAGCTTTTCAACCTGACCGATGCGTCGGGTCAAGAGGTAAAATTAACAGATCTGCTTGAAGATGCGCAAAAAGCGATTCGTCGCGACGACCTTCGTCATGCCTATGGTGATGGTGAACAGATTCGACTTGAGCTAACATTTGCACCGATTAAGAGCTCGTTCGGTGTCCAAAAGAAGCTATCAAGCCAAAATGGCTACGTTATCATCGCTCGTGACATCACGAAGCAAAAGAGTCTCGAAGAAGAACGTGATGAATTCATTAGTGTTGTCAGCCACGAACTTCGTACTCCTATCACGATTGTCGAAGGAACGCTTTCGAACCTCCAGGTACTCCTTAGCCAACAAACGACACCTGACCCTAAGATGCTCCGAGGTTCTATCGATACAGGCCATGAACAGGTGCTGTATCTCGCAAAGATGGTAAATGACCTGAGTACACTTTCACGAGCCGAGAGAGGCGCCGCAGACACCGCAGAGGACATTGATGTCGCAGAGATGGTGCATCGACTTCACGATGAATATCATAAGGACGCAGTCGCGAAGCACCTTCGCCTCAATCTCGACGCAGGTTCAAAACTAGGTACCGTTCACGTCAGTCGTCTTTACCTTGAAGAACTCCTACAGAACTTTATTACCAACGCAATTAAATATACTAACATAGGCACTATTACAATCACCGCCAAGCAGTCAAAGGGTAATGTTCGATTTACCGTTAAAGACAGTGGTATCGGGATTAGCCGCGGAGATCAAGCAAAAATTTTCCATAAGTTTTACCGTAGTGAAGATTATCGTATTCGTGAAACGAGCGGGACTGGTCTCGGCTTATACGTATCAGCAAAGTTGGCTCACAAACTCGGCACACACATTGAACTGACAAGCCGTCTCAATCACGGTTCGGCATTTAGTTTCGAACTTCCTGTCAGAGTAGACGAACGCTAGTTTTTCGGGAGTTGAACAGTTCGGCCTTTCCAAGTAACGGCATTACGTCGATATTGGATACTACTGGCAATAATCAGAAGTACTTCTTGCATAACAAGAACTGGCCAGAGTGCTGCACTAATAATCCATCCACGACGACTTACATGGTAGAGGTATGTTCCATATAGGCCGGCAAAACCGATGCAGAGCAATCCAGCTATGAGATGGAGGTATGACCAGCCAACAATGAATCCGCTCACAAGCACTGCAACTGGTGCAACCATAATCAGCAGGTCAAGGACAGCAATAATAGCCTGTGCAATTTTTGCCCCAAGAAGCGGATAGAGTAGGCGAATGCTCGTGTCAATTTGAGAACGCCATTTCTTTTCGTATGTGATACCCAAAAGACTCGTTCCAATCAAGAAGCGGTACATTCCTTGGCTCATATAGCGAGCCGCTATAGATGCTTCGGGTTGAGTAGCGGTCTTTAAGCTCGCGAAGTCACCAAATGTTTCAATGAAGTCTCTTCGGTCGATCATCCAAGCGTTACTCGCAACAGCAGGAGCGGTTTTTCGATGAAATACTAGTTCCCAGAAATAACGCAGTGGCGCAAGTAAGGTGCTCGCTCGAAACCCGTCTTCGCGTCGCGGCAAAACTGACACCATCTTCGCTTCTTCCTGTTGGGCATAGGCAACAAGCTGCTCTATCGAATCAGGTGAGATATGCGTATCAACATCCATAAAGAGCACATAGGTGCCACTCGCTTCTTTTAAAAGGCTATCCAGTGCATGATTCTTTCCTAACCATTCGACAGGTAGTGGTGAGCCTTCAACAAAACGAACCCCATCATGTGCGAATGCTTTAATGAGCGAAGAAGTCTCATCACCGGACAGGTCGTCGTGGACAATAATTTCAAGTTTCGGATATGTACTGGCGATTACCCGTTCCAGACATTCAGTCATTGCGTGACTTTCGTTACGGGCAGGTATACAAACCGAAACACTCGGAAGGTCATCGATCATTTCAGCGCCAGTAACGAGCTGTTTCATCTTAAAATGAGTCAGCGCGAAATGCAGGCGAACAGTCCCTACGACTAAGGTCGCCGCAACGACAGCAAACAAAATGAAAAGAATACCCTCAATCATCTGTTACTATAGTATCATCCTATTGACGAAACAGAGGTAAAACGATACACTACTATTGACAGTCTGCAGCAGCAGACTTTTTTAATTGCTTAAGAAAGTAGGAAGATCGTGGCAGCAGAGACGAAAGTGACGCGCATCAAGGCAAAGGATACTTCAAGCAAGGTGACGAAAAATGCACCAAGCGAAGAGAAGAAGCCTACCAAGACAAAAAAACGTTCTGGTAATATATTCATCCGTGCAATGCGTTCAATTGGTGGATATTTCAAGGGAGCATGGGTAGAGCTTCGTCAAGTACGTTGGCCAACCCGAAAAGCAACTTGGGGCTTGACCATTGCCGTCATCGCTTTTAGCCTGTTCTTCGTTATCCTGATTGCGCTGCTCGACCTCCTATTCAACTTTATATTTCAACAAGTCTTTACTAATTAAGAGAAACGAGAGGATATCTTATAATGTCAACAAACCGATACGATTCATCACGACAGTGGTACGCCATTCACACCTATAGCGGATACGAAGAAAAAGTAGCCGACAGTATTCGTCAACGTATTAACGCCGTCGACATGGCCGACAAGATTTTCGACGTCATGGTACCAAAAGAGAAGCAAATTGAAATCAAGAACGGTAAGCGCAAAGTCGTTGAGAAGAAAATCTTCCAAGGCTACGCACTTGTCGAAATGAAACTGACCGATGAAACATGGTACATCGTCCGTAACACCCCAGGCGTTACCGGATTCGTCGGTACCAGCACACAACCAACTCCCGTTTCTGATCCTGAAATCTCAAAGATCAAGAAGCGTATGGGTGTTGAAGATCCTAAACACTTTATCGACTTCTCTGAAGGCGAAGTAGTCAGCATTACCGACGGTCCTTTTAAAGGCTTCGACGGTGCAATTGCTGAAATCGATAGCCAAAAAGGTAAAGTTAAAGTTATGGTCAGCATGTTTGGCCGAGACACCTCTGTTGAGCTCGACGCACTTCAGGTTAAAAAAGTTTAATACTTTTACTTTTTTTGAGGTAAGACCTTTGCAAATGCGGGGTCTTATTTTATAGTTGATTGAAATGTCCATACAGCGTCCTGAAGTTATCGAGTGGAATACTACCTCGCCATTAGTCGAGAGCCTTGAAGACATTATTTATACAAGTAAAGTTATCGCTCCACCTAATCCACAGACGTGGCACGATACTGCCAGGCAGTACGCAGAAAAAATAAACCCTCTTAATCTCGCTGTAGCCGGTATAGATCTTCTCGATGCTCTCCCTTACGCTGATATCATCGAAGCAGTCGAAGATACTCAGTATGTAGAAAGATTATCCTTGCAACGTGCGCGCATGGGTCGCAAACTACTCCTCACTGCGCGTGATGCTATTATTCTTAGCACCGACAAGAACCAAAGTGATGACTATAGGCTTCTTCGGGAGTCGTGTATGCTTCTGGGTAGGCTCGCAGACGCAAACGGACAAGACGCTTCCTTGGTAAGTCGGACTGTCGATGCGCTTGAGGCGTTGTCTGAAACACCCTCCGCTGCACTTGAACACCTACATTCTGCAGACAAAACCGAAGCAAAAATACTACGCTGGCTCAGTTCGGACGTATTGTTACATACAGACGAAACCTCCGATATAGATGTCAACCTGTACCATCAAAGGAGAAAAGATTTTCGTCGCATTGCAAATATCTATGGTCTCATCGCCTGTAGATCAGAAAGTGTTTCGTTTAAGCGATTCGCAAGTGAAGGTATGATACTTAATAGTAACTATGGAAAAATCAACGACGCACTCGACATATCAACCGAAAAATGATATCATTAGATCCGTTACGCACTAAATATCGCTTCAAATATATTTAGTACAAAGGAAAATTATGGCAAAGAAAATTATCGGAAATCTTAAATTACGTATCCCAGCCGGTCGTGCGACTGCAGGTCCTCCTGTTGGTTCAACACTTGGTCAATGGGGACTAAACATGATGGATTTCATCAACCCGTTCAACGATGCAACCAAGGACCTTATGGGCAAGGACGTTATCGTTCACATCCAGGTCTTTGAAGATCGTACCTTTACATGGAACTCACTTGGTCAACCTGTTGACGATATGATCCGTGACGCTATTGGTATCAAGAAGGGAAGTGCTAAGTCTCACTCTGAAAAAGTTGGTAAGATTACACGTGCTCAACTTGAAGCTATCGCCGAAGTGAAGAAAGACCAACTGAACGCCATCGACGTCGAAGGACGTGTGAAGGTTATCGCTGGAACTGCTCGCTCAATGGGCGTTGAAGTCGAAGGCTAAACAGCTTTCACTCCTCACAAAAAGATGTCTTTCGGGGCATCTTTTTTGTTACCATGTTATAATTGCGCTAATGGTTAATGGGCATAAACAAACAGGCTTTACAATTGTCGAACTTCTTATCGTCATCGTTGTTATTGCCATCTTAGCGGCAATAACGATCGTCGCGTATAACGGTATTCAAAACCGAGCGGCAGATGCGGCAGTGCAGAGCGATCTCAATGCTCTGATAAAAAAAGCAGGACTCTTCAACGTAGATAATTCTCGCTACTATACAGTCGTTGCGGAAATCACCGGCTTCACCGCAACGAAGTCGGGGTATGCAACAGCACCGACAACGTCATCTAACTTGTTTGTATGTTTTGTGACGAGTGGAAGCCTATTCGGCGTCGGAGCGTTAAGTAAATCTGGAAAAATCTACTATGTCACCACGGCAGACAATAGTGTAAAAGAATACACAGCGGGAAGTTGGTTTGCCACTTCTGGTGCAGGCTGTACAGCAATTATGGGTGTGGCAGGAACAAATTATAACGCCTATTCTTCTACCGATACGACAACAGGACCATGGCGAGCATGGGCGGGGGGAAACTAATGAAACAGCGAAATGGTTTTACAATCGTCGAGTTGCTGATTGTTATCGTTGTCATCGCAATTTTGGCAGCAATCACTATTGTCGCCTATAACGGTATTCAAAATCGAGCATATACCAGCTCTGTTTCTGCGGACTTAAAAGCTGTTGGAACGAGAGCAGAAATGTATGCGGCGCAAAACAATACCTTTCCTGATAATACGAGCCTCTTTACAGGCGACTATAGCGTAAAGCTCGGTAACACGAACGCCTACCTCACCGGCTCAAGTTCAATTACGTTCAATATGACCTACTGCACACCGACAGATAACAGATCATTCGCTGTCGCCGCTGTTGCTAAAGACGGCTCACGACTATACATAAAAAATGGAAGCGGCGTGCAAAAATATACAGGAGGCGTCAGCTGGGTAGGAAGTGACGTTGCTGCTATTTGCGATAGTCTCATAACCGGCGCTACCAACTCTGGTAATACCGGGTATCGAAGCGACGGAAGTAGCGCCGGTTGGCGACCTTGGACCGGTGTCTAGAAGCACTTCCATTTTCGCTTAAAATATGCTATAATGAAAATATAACAATCAATGTTGGGAGGTTGTCAGGGAGATCCTGAGCCGTTTGCACCACAGAAAGGGTTAACACCTATGGCAAAGAAAGCCGATCTGCTTGAAGCAGCAAAGAAACTTGGTCTAGAATTGACTGAGAAGAACACTATCCACGAAATTACGGTTGCAATTGAAGCTGCCGGAACTACACCTGCAGAAGCAGAACAAGTAGTTCTTGAAGAAGTTGTTGTCGCAAAAGCTGGAAAGCGAAGCGCAAAAGCAATTGCTGAAGCTGAAGAAAAAGTTGAAAAAGAAATCCGTAAGGAATCTGGCGACACAACACCACTTGATGGTGAGGCTCCAACTGTCGCAAAGGGACCAAAGCCTGTGACTCGTCCAATCATCGAACGACGTGGCAAAAGCTACCAAAAGGTTGCTGAAAACGTTGAAGCAGCTAAACTTTATACCCTTAATGAGGCGATCGAAATCGCAACAAAGACAAATCCAAGCAAGTTTGATGCGAGTGTTGAAGTTCACGTTCGTTTGAATGTTGATCCACGCCAAGCTGACCAAAACATTCGTGCAACCGTTAGTCTTCCAAATGGAACAGGTAAGTCAATCAAGGTTGCTGTTTTCGCCCCTGAAGCAGATCACAAGGCAGCAAAAGCTGCTGGAGCTGACATCGTTGGTGATGAAACTTTCCTCGCGCAACTTGACAAAGAAGTCCTCGACTTCGACGTATTGATCGCAACTCCACAATACATGCCACGACTTGGTAAGTACGCACGTCAACTTGGTCCACGGGGACTGATGCCTAACCCTAAAGCCGGAACTGTTGCAACTGATGTTGTGAAAGCAGTCTCTGAAGCAAAGGCTGGTAAAGTTGAATACCGTGTCGACAAGCAAGCGATTGTTCACTTGAGTGTCGGTAAGGTAAGCTTCGGTACAGACAAGCTTATCGAGAACGCAAAAGCATTCTTCGACAGCCTACTTGCGCAGAAGCCAACCAACCTTAAGGGTGGCTACGTAAAGTCTATCAACTTGAGTACGAGCCAAGGGCCTGGTATCAAGGTTGAGAACTTCGTCAGCTAATTCTGCTGACTCTATTAAAAAACTCCGCTGAGATGCGGAGTTTTTTAGTTAGAATGATTCGACAGGGCGTTCATCGCTTTTTGATGAAGGACGGTGAACTAGAGGAAGTGGCGAATCCTTAAAGAATGACTTAATCCCCGCAGCAGCCATTCGGCTTACTTTCTTTAATCGTTCGGCTGGTGATGTTTTTTCTTGTGCATCAAGACTTTCTGCAGCACTTGCCAAGTTTTGAATAACCGTAAAGGCGGCTACTTTCGCTTCAGGATGACCATCTAACGCCTTGATAACTTCAGTAGACATGTATCGCATCTGTTGCTTAAGGGATGCATTTTCTCTTGCCAAAGCCTCGGCCCGTTGTGCAAGAGCTTGTCTTTCTAGCTCATCTACTTCCTGTTTTGAATCAGCAATAGCTTGAACTTCTTTTTCCGCTGGCACTAATGCCTTTTCAACAAGGTCGAGAACAAGCTGCTTTCGCTCTTCCTCGGAATCACCGGGAAGCATAATCTCTACTTTGTCTATTAAATTTTTGGCTACAATCGCACGATGTACCGGAGTATCAGCACGTCGGATAGCAGCAACATCATGAATAGCCATCTCTCCAAGAAAGTCTCTTCTTCCTTGATAGTCTGCTGCTTCACGACGAAGTCGCTCTTCGTTATCATCGTTCACTAACTCAGGTCTCCGCACAGCGGTATCCTCCATAAATGAGGTTACTGCTGATTGGCGTTCCTGTGTCATAACGACTTCTCCTTGGACTGTTGGTTTTATAAAAGATAAGTGCGTGTTGGTATTATTACGTCGCTTGGCCATATTATAGCATAAGCTACAATAAAAGTAGCTAATTTGCTTATTTTTTATTATAGTAGGCAAAGGTGGGTGAACATTTCGGTTTACCTCAAGAGAGCTCCTAGGAGAGACATGAGTGAAGCAACGTTGTACAGGGGTCGTATCCCGACCCCTTATGAAGATCTTGCGGGAGAAATCCTGCGAGACGGCGCTCGAAAGACCGACCGTACCGGGACCGGGACGCGAAGTGTTTTCGGCCGCCAGATCAGGTACGACCTGGAGGAGGGATTCCCGCTTCTCACCACGAAGAGTGTTCCGTTCGACAAGATCGCGAAGGAACTCCTCTTCTTCCTGAGGGCCGAGAGCAACATCCGGTCGCTTCTGCAGGAAGACGTCCACATCTGGACGGAATGGCCCTTCAAGAACTACCTTAAAGCAACAGGACAAGAAGTCGCCGTCGATTCGGCGGAATGGAGACCGCTGCTGAAGGAGTTCGAGCGTCGCATCGTCGAGGACGAAGCCTTCGCCGAGCAATACGGCGACCTCGGCCCCGTCTACGGTGTCCAGTGGCGGAGATGGCCAAATCCTGACGGGACCTACATCGATCAAATCGATGACGTCATCAACCAAGTCAGAACCCGGCCGGACTCCCGTCGCATGCTGGTGACAGCATGGAACCCTGTCGAGATCCCGAATGTCGCGCTTCCTGCGTGCCATGCAACATTCCAGTTCAACGTGAACGGCGGGAAACTGTCGTGCATGCTGAATCAGCGAAGTTCTGACATGTTCCTGGGCGTGCCCTTCAACATCGCCAGCTACGCGCTGCTGACCCATATGATCGCGAAGATCACCGGGCTGGGCGTCGGCGAGTTCATCTGGAGCAGCGGTGACACGCATATCTACGAGAACCACGTCAAGCAGATCGAGCAGCAGATCGCTCGTGAGCCGTTCCCGTACCCGACGCTGGAGATCCACGGTGACCAGCAGACGATCGACGACTTCAAGATCGAAGATTTCGAAGTCGTGAACTACCAGCACCACGCAGCAATCCGTGGACAGGTCGCTGTCTAGAGCAAACGGAGGTAGACCCCACCCGATGCTTGATGAGTTGGCTCGATGGACTACCATCGCCGGCTCATCGAGCCAACTCAATCTTTTTACAAAACTATCTAAGTAATTGGATGATTTCGTAAGTAGGTAACAAATGAATACCCGTACTTGTTGCGATCATCGCTCTCAAAATCTTGCCTCTCCGACTCATGCCATTCTAGGGAAAGGTGAGGGAACCGAACATCGCCGTCATTCACATTAGTGTCAATTTCAGTTGCCAAAATTTGATCAACAGTTGGAAAGGCTAGCTCGTATATCTGTCCGCCACCGATAATTGAAATAACGTCAGAATTGGCCAAACTATAGGCATCTTCAAGTGACTGAGCAACTTGAAACCCCTCACCTGCAACCTGTCCCATAGAAAGTACAATGTTTTGGCGATTGGGAAGTGGACGCATACGGTCAGGAAGTGAGTCGTAGGTTTTTCTTCCCATAATCACCGTACCGCCTTCGGTGACTTCACGAAAATGCTTCATATCAGCGGGAAGAGACCCTGCCCAAGGAAGCTCGCCATTCCTTCCGATAATACGATTTTTATCATATGCAACGACAATACTTTTCATCTGTTTTAATCTTATCATGGTACAATCGAGAAAACGGAGAGTAACAGATGAGTGTGTATAGTAACATCGAAATCGAAGAGGCTATTGAGAGCGGTCACATCGTATTTCATCCCTACCAACCAGAGCATATCAACGGCAGTAGTGTCGACGTCACACTAGGTGAATGGTTCTATCGAACCGATCGCAAGAGTGATAAAAAAATATATAACCCATTTGATAAACCTGCGGTTGACGACTATTTCGGCACCCCTCAAAAAGCTATCCCGCACTCACAATGGTGCGAAGAGACAGGCAACGAACCACTTGCTAATATTCCTGCTGACCACCCCGTCATTATCCTTGAACCAGGTGAGCGAATTCTTGCCCACACAAAAGAATTTATCGGTATCCTTCCTCCAGGAACGACCAGTATGCAATCACGAAGCACCTGGGGTCGTAACGGCGTTGCTGTGTGTTTTGATGCAGGTTGGGGAGACCCCGGTTATGTCAACCGATGGACACTCGAAATTTATAACCTCAACCAACGACATAGCATCGTATTGCCGGTCGGTGAACGTATTGCACAAATTGTCTTCATGCACACCGGTGAAGTTCGCGGAAGCTATGAAAACCTAAGTGGAAAATATTCCCTAGGGACAGACCTCGACGAGCTTGTTAAGGCATGGAAACCAGAGCAGATGCTACCAAGGGCTTATAAAGACGAGCGGGCAAAGCTATGAGCGAACGAGGGAAAGTTATCGTCTTCGAAGGAAGCGACGGAACGGGCAAAACAGAGCAAGCAGTAAGAAACACTGACTACTTTGAGTCACTAGGAATTCCTATGCTTCGAGTTTGGAACGATGAGGTAGGCGCTATGCAGCCCGTCCAAGAGCCAGGAGGGACACCGTACGCAAACAAAATTCGCATCCAACTTAAGACGGATGCGTCACTCTCACCTTGGGAACAAGTGGTTAAATTTACCGATGCTCGTGAAGATATCTATAACAATGTCACACTCCCAGCTCTTGAAGCAGGTGTTAGCTCTATCCCAACTCGTAACTTTATTTCGACCGTTATGTACCAAGGTCGAGTGCTTGGCATAGAAGCAGAACGAATTCTTGACTATACTCGCGAAAGAATGGGGGAGGACTATATGACCCCAGAACTCACCTGCATACTCGCACTTTACGATGAAAGTGTACGACGAGAACGGGCACGACAATCTGCCGCACACGAGAAAGACGTGTTTGAAATGCTCCCTGAATCAGACCAAGTGAGCCTTCAGGTCGGATATGTAAAGTACGCTGAAGAGAACGGGCTTCCACTTATCGATGCAGGCGGAACTAGAGACGAAGTAGAGCTTGCATTGCGTAAACTTGTTGAACCTATCCTGCTTCCACTTCAGCAATAGTAGCTTAAAGTGCAGAATCGCTAATATGACGCTGCTTTGCGCCTTTATTAATAAATTGACGGTCAATATCGTAGGCGACTTGCGGATCAAGATGTCTGTTCTTTGAGCGATCCTTTTGTAGACGAAGAACAATCTGTACATAAACCGGTTGCTGGTTGTGTCCATTAACAATAAAAGGTGTTGTTCCTCTCAACTCACGATCCTTTGGAAATGAGTAGCGGTTTATTTTTCGGACAACCTCAAACGTCACATTTTTCTTATCACGATGGTATATCCTTGCAGTGACCACCTTGTGTGCGCGAACCGAAGAGGAAGTACCCTCTTCTAGTTTTCGTGGGCGTATTTCTTGCTGATCCTCATCAATAAAGCTTACGACATAGGGGTTGTTTTCATCTTGGTGCATTTCCATAAGACGAAGATCATGGGCTTTGATCGCTGCCTCAAATGAGGCTTGATTCATAAAACAGGTATGCATTAGATCTTCTACCGCATCAAGTGCAGGAAGGTCAGTCATCGCATCAAGTCGTTCAAGTGTTGTCGCTTTCGGCATTCTAATCTTTTGAATCTTTTCTGCATCATCAAGGCGCATCGAAGCTGGATTCATCAAAAATGTATTACGAACGCGATCAATACCGGCAATATTTTTTTGCGTCTGCGCTTCGAGCTGTGTCAACATTTCACCTTTTACGGTATCGTATTCTTCGCCTGTCATACCTGAATGAATTGGCATTGGAGCATGATCGGGAGCGACACCAACTCGTCCAGCAGCTCGCATTAGGTTAGCGATGCGATATTCTCTCGCGACTGTTTCAAATAATCCATTGTGTCCAATCGTTACTCTGTCAGGATCGCCTGGAGTAGGCATGTACGGGTCACTTTTCAAAACATCGTGCGGCATATCAATTGGATCAAATAAAAGATGGTGGACGACGAGATCCTTCTCGGTAAATGATGCTTCACGGTTTTGCTGTACCTGCTGTACTTCAGAAAATAGATCCGCTTTTAGCGAATCAATTGCGAAAGAATCTGATGGGTGAATTTCATGTTCGCTCATATTGTATATATTATATCACACTTTCAAATTAATGTCTATAGTTCGACAGAGGTGAAGCGAGCCTTGTCTGTGATAGACAAGGCTCATATGAGAAGAGGTGGGTGGGGCGACTACGAGAGCCGCCCCACGTGCTCACTCCTCCGTCTGGAGGTACTTCCGCTGAATCAACAGCGGAATCGACGCCGGCTTGTCGTTCGCCTCCGTGAGGAGCTTGACGAAAGAGGCTCTCACCTCAGTCAATCCAGCACCATGGACGGAAGCGATGACCCTGAGTGTCGGCTCGACTTCTTCGACGAGCGTTCTGTTGTAGCCGGTCACGGATTCGACCAGGCTTCTCAGGTCAGAGTCGACCGTTTTTTCTGTTGCAGTAACCTGCATGGAGGAACACCCTTCTCTTAGCGACATCACACAGTTGTGAAATCGCAACTATTATTATACAGTAGCTTTATTATTGCGGCAAATGACGCCGTAACACCTCAAGCGTGTTGACTTATTGACCTCAATTTCATATAATACCCTTTAGACACACCGAAGACAGTAGCCGTCATCTGCAAAGATAACTTAATCCGCTACCGAGGATACGTAACATATACATATCTATTTCAGTCTTTGGCAGTGCGAGGTCCAAAGACTTTTTTAGTCCGCTGGGACTCACTGCCTGTCTAGAATGACTTAACAATTTGGCCGAATATAACTAATGTTAATCCTTAGGGAGATTTTTATTTATGGCGATTTCACGCGATAAAAAGAACACATTGGTTGCTGACATGAGCGAGTTGCTGACAGCCGCAAAGTCTACGGCATTTGCTGCCTACAACGGACTAAGCGTTGCTGATGTGCAAAAACTTCGAGCGGAAGCCCGAGCTGAAGGTGTAACGATCAAGGTGATTAAGAACCGTCTTGTCCGTGTTGCCCTTAGCGAAGTCGAAGCTTATAAGAATACAGACACTTCACCCCTCACAGGACAATTAATCTACGCTATCAGTAGCGAAGATGAAGTTGCCCCTGCGAAGGTACTGAACACGTTTGCTAAAACACATGAAGCTTTACAAATCGCTGGTGGATTTTCTGAAGAAGGAGCTCTTTTGAGCGCCGCTGACGTTATCGCCCTTGCGAGCTTGCCAAGCAAAGCTCAGCTGGTCGCAGAAGTTATTGCAACTCTGCTCTCACCAGTTCACGATATCACGAACGCATTGTCGGGCAACCTACACGCGCTTCTTGATGGCGTTGAAGCAAAAGCAACCAGTTAATTTAATTACAATTTTGAAATATAAGGAGTCAACCCCATGGCTGATTTAAAGAAATTTGCAGAAACCCTCGTTGGTTTAACTGTACTTGAAGTGAACGAACTCAAGACTATCTTGAAAGACGAATACGGCATCGAGCCAGCTGCAGCCGCAGTTGCTGTTGCTGGACCTGCTGCTGATGCAGCACCTGCTGAAGACGAAAAAAGCGACTTCAACATCATCCTTAAGGATGCTGGTGCACAAAAAGTTGCTGTTATTAAGGCTGTTAAAGACATTACTGGTCTTGGTCTTGGTGAAGCAAAAGCTTTGGTTGACGGTGTTCCATCAACAATCAAAGAAAAAGCTCCTAAAGAAGAAGCTGAAGCTGCTAAGAAAACCCTCGAAGAAGCTGGCGCAAGCGTCGAGCTCAACTAATCAACATTCGGCCATTTTAATAAGTCGCAGACGACCACCCCTTACCGGGTGGTTTTTTGTGTCTACAATATTTACAACAATATTGCAGCTACTAGTGGTAGAAGTGTGGATAAGCTCATTTGAGTAAGTGTAATCATATGACCAGGCAGCAAGAATTGCTATACTTGTGAAATAGATTTTCCGCCCATCACCCTATAGAGAGAAGGTGAGAAGATTGCACCTAGAAACACTGTGGTTTGCACTAGGAATGGCCGTCGGTATTCCTTCGGTCATAGCGATCTTTGTCAAAATAGCGACGAAGGCTCAAGAACGGAGTAGTCGAACCGATCCTTAAGCACACGGCGTTACCGCCCGCCCTGAAAGTTGAGCCCGCAAGAGTTTTCTCTTTGCAACCGCTCCTTTGGGCGGGCTTAACTTTTTTCAGGAATTGACAATATGTTCCAAGATTGGTATAAGTGAGGCAATACCATTTCAAACACACACAGATAAGGAAATTGCGAGTAACCATGTCTGAACTACCCGAGAAACAAGTCAAGCGACTTCATGCGCTTATTCAGGAGGCTGAAACGAGCCTTGCTGCTGCTAAAGAGCTACTCATCAGCATTATTGGTGACGATGGCACTGTTATCACCCCACGATCAGGCACCAACGAAGAAGTTGGCGGCAAGGTTGTTGAAGGTGTCTTCGATGGCCAAAAGATGGCTGGACCAGACGGAAAAGAATATCCTGTCCCAGCAAACTACGCGAGTAAATCAAAATTAGTTGAAGGTGACATCCTCAAGCTAACGATTGCTGATGACGGCAGCTTTATCTATAAGCAAATTGGCCCAATCGAACGAACTCAAATCATCGGTACACTTGTCCAGCACGACGGAGCGTATTACGTTGAAGCAAATGGCCGCGAATACCGTATCCTCCTTGCAAGCGTTACTTACTTCCGTATTAATGTTGGCGATCAGGTAACGATCATTGTTCCGACCGACAACCAAGACGCTGTCTGGGCAGCAGTCGAAGCAGCGCTGTAAAGTTCTTTAGATCTTAAAGACCCTCACGTTTGAGGGTCTTTTTATTTCCAAAAAAGATACATAAGCGGTATAGTAGAAACATCACAAGAGTGAAACAAAAAGTGTAAAAAACACGGCACTATGAATGAATTAATATTTGTATAATCAAACATAGTAACCGAGCAGAGGGAATAGGGGAGCAACAATGTCACAAGCATTGTATCGAAAATATCGCAGTAAATCGCTCGACGAAGTTGTCGGTCAGCGACATATTACCGACATCTTAGCGCGGGCTATCAAAGCCGGCCGTGTCTCTCACGCCTATTTGCTCACTGGCCCCCGTGGTGTTGGTAAAACTTCCGTAGCTCGTATTCTTGCTCATGAAATCAACCAACTCCCGTACGACGAGGATGCAACTCACTTAGATATTATCGAGATTGATGCCGCAAGTAACAATGGCGTCGAAGATGTTCGTGACCTTCGCGAAAAAGTACAACTTGCCCCTGTTTCTGCAGCAAAGAAAGTATATATCATCGATGAGGTGCACATGCTCTCGAAAGCAGCGTTTAATGCACTCCTTAAGACACTCGAAGAGCCACCTGAACACATCGTCTTTATCCTTGCGACAACAGATGCCGATAAGCTCCCAGCGACAATCATTAGTCGAACGCAACGGTATGGCTTTAGGGCAATCACTGAAGCCGATGCGGTCAAGCATCTCCGAAAGATCGCTGACGCTGAGAAAATTAAGATTGATAATGACGCTTTGGCGCTTATTGCTACACGTGGCGACGGAAGCTTCCGCGACAGTATCAGCTTGCTTGATCAATTATCCAGTCTTACAGATGAAAAAACAGGCATCACGACTGAATTAATCAGTAGTACACTCGGACTTGCTGCAGATGCAACCATCGCTACATTGCTCGAAGCAGTGGAAGCAAAAAATCTTGCAGCCATTGCAGAACTTCTTGAACAATCAGCCCAAGAAGGAGTCAGCGCTGCAACCCTTGCCGAGCAGCTCACACTAACACTTCGACGAAGTGTGATTGAAAAACCTCATCTCCTTGGATTATTAGATTCACTCTTGGATGTCGCAAGAAGTTCTCAGCCACACATTAAACTTTTGACGGTACTCGGTACATTTGGGAGTGAAGCAAAACAGCCAAAGACCGTTGCCCTTGCAGCGCCAGTACTCGAAGTAACGGCTACTATCGAGGAATTAACAAAGCAAGCAACTCGTCAAAAACCTGTTGAAAAAGCACCGGAAAAACCTGTTGAAATTCTTGAAGTAAAACCAAAAGCGAAGAAAGCTCCAGCCTCTGATTTTGACTGGGACAAACTCGTTGAGCACGCACGGACTAACTTCGTGGCACTCTTTAGTGTCTTAAGTAAATGTCACTATGAAATCGATAACGAAGAGTTAACATTATTCACTGGTAACGCATTTTACAAGAAAAAGATCGATGACCCGAAATATAGCGGTCACCTCTATGAATCACTTGAAGCAATTGGAAGTTATAACCTAACCATCCACACGATACCCACAGCCGCTCCTTTAAAAAGTAGCCAAGCTGCTGCTGTTGCTGCTATCATGGGCGGAGGAGAAGAGGTGATCGTGACTGCAGAAACAGAAGCAGCTCCCGCCTCTTAGGAGAGTTATGGCGACAAAAGATATTCCTGCGGGAAGAATCCCCCCACAAAACGTTGATGCTGAGATGAGTTTACTCGGCGCTGTTTTGATTGACGAAGAAACTCTTGCCGATATCTCAGAACATGTTACTAAGAAAGATTTCTACGACAAGCGTCACGCCATTATCTATGACGCGATGATGCGACTCTATGAAAAACGTAAGCCAGTCGACCTTTTGACACTTACCGATGAGTTAAAACGAAAAAATGAAATCGAGCCTATCGGCGGTTCAGCATATCTCACTGAACTTACAAATTATGTTCCGACCGCTGCTCACGCCGAAGCGTACGCCGAGCTTGTTGCTCAAAAAGCCGTCCGTCGTCGACTTATTAAGGCGAGTGCGGAGATTTCTGAGCTCGGATTCAATGAAGACACGACAACGCAAGAGCTACTCGAAAAGGCTGAGGCAGAACTATTCTCAGTGAGTGACCAATCACTCAAGCAGGACCTCGTAAGCATCGAGACAATCCTTACCGACAGCTTCGACCGTATGGAAGAGCTCCACCGCAATAAAGGTCAGTTGCGTGGTGTTCGAACTGGCTATCGTGACCTCGATAATATGACCGCCGGACTACAGCGCAGCGACCTTATCATTCTCGCGGCTCGTCCTGCCATGGGTAAGACAACACTCGTAACGAACCTTGCTTACAACGTGGCCACCATCGCGAAACAACCCGTTCTGTTCTTTAGCCTTGAGATGAGTAAAGAGCAACTCGTCGACCGTATGTTGGCCGACGCTTCTGGTGTCGACGCATGGAATATCCGAACGGGTAATCTTTCTGACGAAGACTTCAGTAAGCTGTCTGATGCAATGGGTGAAATGGCTGAGGCACCGATCTTTATCGACGACACACCAGGTGTCAGTGTACTAGAGATGCGCACGAAAGCACGTCGTGCTGCACACGAACAACCACTTGGACTGATTATCATCGACTACCTACAGCTTATGCAAGGATCAGGTCGAGACAACGGAAACCGTGTTCAAGAGGTGAGTGAGATCTCTCGTGGACTGAAGTTACTTGCCCGTGAATTAAATGTACCAGTCATCGCACTTTCACAGCTTTCACGTAGCGTTGAAACTCGAACGCCGCAAATTCCACAGCTTTCTGACCTTCGTGAATCTGGTTCGATCGAGCAAGATGCCGACATTGTGATGTTTATTTATCGTGAAGCATACTACAACCCAGAAACAGAACGAGAAAACATTACCGACCTCATTATCTCTAAGCACCGTAACGGACCTGTCGGAAAAGTAGAGCTCTACTTCCACCCAGAGCGACTTCGATTTATGTCGCTTGATCGCAAGCATGACGACGGGTAGTGGTATAATCTTAAGAGAACCATGGGACCACAAGATTTTTCAAAATTTTTCATTTATCGATGGCGCTACGTCATCGGCTATACACTCGTTGGTCTGCTCTTAGCAGGGCTTCTCTTGTTCGCTGGGCTGAGCGTTCCAGGTGGACTCAGTGATGCCGAAAAGACAGCCGTTGTTCGCAGTAGTGCGCTCAGTATTTCTGACCCCTCTACATGGGCGGTGCCTAATCTCCCATTCCTGATATTACAGCGCCTCAGTCTCATGATATTTGGTATTAGTGAATTTACCATTAAACTGCCGTCACTCATTCTTGGGCTGCTGTCTGCAATCGGACTCATCTTCTTATTACGCCGTTGGTTTCCCCCAAGTATCGCCGTCCTTGCTTCGTTAATAGCCGTTACGACAGGCCAGTTTCTGTTTGTTGCACAAAGCGGTGGAGCAAACATCATGTACATCTTTTGGCCAGTTGCTTTGCTCCTTATCGGAACCCAGATCACTCGAGGGAAGCGATGGCGATTATTATGGAAGATTCTTTTTGCCCTTACTGCAGCAATGAGCCTTTATACGCCGCTCAGTATCTACGTGCTCATAGCAATTGTTATTACAATCTCACTTCACCCGCATCTCCGTAATGTTGTACGACGACTTTCTAAAGCAAAGATCGCTTTAGGGCTGAGTCTGGCATTGATAATTCTTGCACCACTTGCTTATAGCCTTATTCTCAACCCAAGACTCGGACTCACGCTTCTTGGTATACCGACTCAAGATTGGCCACCTGATATCCTTGCCAATATCCAGAGACAACTCTCACAATTCTTCACGTTCTGGCAACCAAGTGCGACCAGCGTCATGACGCCGGTATTCGGCCTGGGATCAGTCCTTCTTATCGGGCTTGGGCTATACCGTCTCATACGTACGCGTGAAACGACACGAAGTTATCTCGTCATTATCTGGATCGCCTGTCTTATCCCCGTATTTTTGATTAACCCACTATTTATTACTGTCGTATTCGTACCAGCGGTCTTGCTGCTCGCTGCCGGGTTAACAAGTCTCATTGGTTACTGGTATCGACTATTCCCACTTAACCCGTACGCCCGTGTCGCAGGGTTGATTCCTATTATCGTGCTCGTAACGACACTCATCGCTTCAGGAATCGATCGTTACATGTACGGATATCATTACTCGCCAAATATTGCTTCTAATTATTCTCGTGACCTAAAGCTACTTCCGAAAGAGAGAATAACGTTGCTTGTCAGTAGCGACGAGCAGGATTTTTACAAAGCCATTGCACAGTATCGTCCTGATTTACGAGTAACAACGTCGGTTATTCCCTCGAGTAATTCATTCTACGCAACACGAGCAGCTCGTGATAAGGTCTCCCCAGCAAACTACGAAATCACTATGATACGAACGAGTGCATCAGCACAAGAGGCAGATCGCTTCTATCAGTACCAAAAGCTGAGCGAGTAACGTATAATTAATAAGTACTTAACTGACGGAGAATAATCATGGCTTTTGACCAAATGAAAATGCTGAACAAATTGCGTAAAGCGCAGAGTGACCTGAAAAAAGAAATTATTGAAGTTGAAGCTGGCGATGGTGCAGTCGTTGTCCAGATTACTGGTGAACTAAAGATTAAGAAAATCACTATCGATCCAGAAAGTGTTGATACAAGCGACATTTCTGAGCTTGAGCACTGGATTGAAATTGCAGTTCGTGACGGACTCGCAAAAGCACAAGAAGTTGCTGCTGAAAAGATGAAACCTCTTATGGGCGGTCTTGGCAACCTAGGACTCTAGTCGCGTGGCACATTTACTGCCTGTAGCGCTTGAAAAACTCATTGATGAACTTGGCCGTTTGCCAGGTGTTGGTTCGCGTACCGCAGAACGGTATGCCTATTATTTACTGCGTGCGGACCAGCGCATCAATGACTCACTTGCAACAGCCGTACATGATGTGCACGCACTCGTAAAAAGCTGTCCAATAACTTTTGCGTTAATTGATGCCGAGCAAGAGGTATCACCGCTTTATAGTGATAGTGATCGCGATAAGACATTAATTGCCGTAGTTGAGGAGCCGCTTGATATTGTCGCTCTTGAACGAACGGGAAACTTTAAAGGCACGTATCACGTTCTTGGTGGTGCAATCAGTCCTATTGACGGCGTCGGACCTGAGCAGCTCCATATCCCTGAGCTCTTAAAACGTCTCGTTAATGATGACGTAAAAGAAATTATTATCGCTACAAATGCCAGTGTCGAAGGGGAGTCCACCGCCCTTTTCTTGCAGAAACATATCAAGGATGCAGGTATTGAAGTTGCCATGAGCCGTCTTGCACGCGGTATTCCTGTTGGTGTTGACCTTGAGTACGCTGATCAAATCACACTCTCTCACGCACTTGAAGGTCGTCGAGCTTTATAAGGTTCATGAGTTCTTTCAGCTTATGCTAAAATAAACGCATATGCAGTGGGCTAAAAATCAAAAAGGTTTCACGATTGTCGAACTACTTATCGTCATCGTTGTTATTGCCATCTTAGCGGCAATAACGATCGTCGCTTATAATGGGATCCAGAATCGTGCGAAACAATCCGCAGCACAGTCTCGATTAACGCAAGCCAACAAAAAAATTATGGCATTTTACGTAACCAACTCTGATAGATATCCTAATGATCTTGATGAGGCAAGTATCGATAATGCAGATAACGGACTGCAGTATTCGGTAGATAATAACTCTTCTCCAAAATCTTACGGGATTACATCGACAAACGGGACATTTTCATACTATGTATCGAGTACTAGTTCGAGTCCAGTAAGTGGCGCGTATCAAGGGCATGGAGCGAATGGAATTCCGCCAATTTCGAATCTCGTTATGAACCCTAGCGCTGAAACAAACCTGACGTACTGGAATGTAGGTTCAGGAACCGGCGGAGCAGCGACAAACACACGCATGACAAACGGTGGAGTCTCAGGTAACGCGTATGTCCGTCAAACCTGGACCACCTCATCAACGGGTGGAGGCGGTGGGCCATGGGTGAGTAATACGGCAATAAATACTATTACCGAGGGCGAAACCTATTCGGCATCGGCATGGGTGCGAACCTCTAAAGCTCAACGAATGACCGCTTACATCTATTGGTTAAACGCTGCGAGTTCTTCTATTTCAACAATCGGAGGAGCTGCCGTGGTGACAACACCAAACACCTGGACTCGACTGACAGTTACTGGTGTTGCGCCTGCTCTTGCAGTAAAGTTCTTCGTTGTCCCATGGTCTATATCTGGGACAGGGTACAGTGTCTGGAATGCCGGCGACATAAGCGACGCAGATGCAATCATGGTAACCAAAGGCTCGACTATTCCTGCCTATGCAGATGGTGACACGAGCGGCTGGGCATGGACAGCGACCGCACACGGATCAATCTCAAACGGTCCGGCACTCTAAAGATATCCAGATCCTTCTCTGTTTGTTACAATAGATCATAATGTTTGATACTGTAAAAACCCTTATTACCGATGCACAGAAAATTATTGTCATCCAAGCTGAAAACCCCGATGGAGACTCTTTAGGAAGCGCCCTTGCACTTG